>ERZ813253.17-NODE-17-length-85201-cov-11.366587_pt1 | contig 85201 bp, 80 predicted proteins | sample MGYA00520893_ERZ813253 | MGnify/ENA primary metagenome ERZ813253 (study PRJEB31669, sample SAMD00080414) | marine metagenome | biome: oceanic hadal pelagic zone biome; feature: marine hadalpelagic zone; material: sea water | place: Pacific Ocean:Izu-Bonin Trench...
TGAGTGTTAACTAACCAATCCTACCTCATTTAATGTACAACCGAATTCACTCAACAGTAGTGGATTGTTTCCGTATGGAACATACTTTGAATCTGTAATCCCATGTCTGGAATTCTCAATCGAATTCCAATCCAACAAACTCATTTACCAAAAAGAATACACTAAACGACAACAGATCATTTATGTTCTTATACAACATCTTCACGATAGAGAAGGGTTGGGTTACAGAAAGATATCAAAGTGATTGAATCAGAGTGGAATTAAGACCCATACAGGGAAGAACTGGTTCTCTTCATCGGTTATCTCAGTCTTAAAGAGAAAACACGAAAGAGACCTAATGAATGAACAGATAAGAAATCAACATTTCCCAAGTAAGATCTCAAAGTTTGAAGTTAATTACTATATTTTTGATTGACTATACTAGTTGCTTGTTTTGTCTTTCCTTTATAGAGTGTTTTAGAACAGTGCATTATTCGTCTTTGTAATCCTCTTCGAGAATCCCTTTCTCTTTCAGGGTTTTTGTGAGTTTTTCCAACCGGATAAGTGCGACTACTCCGACTAAACCGAAACAAAATGCTGCTGCTGCTAATCCTTCCATAATATCTCCTTTAAACTGATTTCTTAAGTGCGATGTAAAGGGTGTACAAACCAGTAGTGCCAAAGACAACCCAAGCAGGCATGATTAGTGATTCAGCTACATGTATAATTGCACCCTCATCGTCCATAGGCACCAGTAGTCGAGAAATTAAAAAAAGAACGAAAACCACTATAGCTTCTCCTCTTCCTCTTCCTGCATCGGCAAATCTTCTTACACTCAATCCTAAAAATGGCAGTATGAATACAACAAGCAATCCAAGTGTGAGGTAAAGAGAGAGAGTATCTGTATTAATATTTGCCTTCCCAACAGTTATTACAGCTCCTATCCCGACTATCATCCCAACAAAGATACTGAAAAGAATAAAGAAAAGCATAAACCACCAGTATTCACTTCTTGTTGCCTTCCCTTGCAGATTAAAGTAGTTCTTAAATAAGACGCTGTCTATTGCCTGTCCAAACTTCATAACTTAACTCTCGTAATATTGCACACTTCCAAACATTCACCATCAAGAATTGTAGTTTCTTGAAGTAGCTGTGATTCCAACATTTTCATATTTAAAATTTAATTCTCAACTTCAAGGTAAATCTGTCTTCCTGTGGATTGTCCCAGGTTCCACTAATTATTTTGCTCACACTCACATCCTCCTCCTGGTAATGCCTGCCTCCCCGGGTATAAACAGCATAGACATTGGATAAGGGACCAAGCTCATATTTGTACCTTATTTGAAATGACAATTGTCCCAGATCAAAGCCATTGGTACTTTGTTGCGTAGGATTTAAATTTCCATGGCCGTCTAACACTCTCTCAAGACCTGTCTTTGCCTCCATCACCACGGTCTGAAATTTTACTCTTAGTTCATGATTTTCTTTTGGAAACCAAGAAGCATTAGCGCGGATGGTGAAATAGTCCATCGGGTATGTGCCGATCACATTTGATCCAATCCAATTCACCCAGTTCTTGACATGACCTTTTCCGACCATGACACCTATTTTGATGTCATCGATTGGGTGGAAATTAAAACCTAGAGCTTTGAATTTTGTACTGGTATTGAAAGAGCTTACTTTGGCTTTTTCTCCTTCCATAAAGGCGAAATAGTTCCATTTCTTATATTCTTTACTTCCATAACTTAATTGATATCTTAATGCCCCACCCAATCTCATAAAAGGGGCTTCAGGATTCCCTCGTGTGATGAGGTCGTCTTTAGCAGATGATCTGTGATCGAAATGTAATTCAATATTAGAGGAGTCCTTAGATCTTTGACTGATTCCAGCCCTCAGGCTTCTTTCCAACTTGAGACCATCAGTATCTTCTTTCGAAGAAAATCTGAGGTAGTAAACTCGTCCATTAATGTTTGAATCCTTTGAAAATTCAGTTTGCGAAAACTTTGAGAAGACATTGAGTCCTTTGATGTTATTCCGATTCATATAACCCATATCGTTAATATCAAGAGCATCATCAAAATATTTGTATTGGATCCTGTTTTCCCAATGTTGATTGGGAGAATACTTGACGCCCCATCGCATACCATAGCCATTTTTTTCAGTGGTGTTTGAATGTATCAATATTCCTTCTAAAGTTAGCTTATCTGTCAACTGATTTTCATAGTCTATGGTGTGTACTGAGGCTTCACGATCTATGGCATCTCGTTTGACATAAGTGCCCAGATAGCCAATTTTATGTTGATTTAATCTTCTCAAGGCCCTGACAGCATAAAATTGTTTGCCTTTGCTATAAGCCTCATCACCCTCAAAAGCGGTAAAAATTCCTATATCAGTATTGTCTCCCTGCCGATAGTACTTAAGTGCAATATCAACACTATTCGCCAATACTTGCTGGTTTTCACAATTGAATTGTTCCTCATCAGAACCTACATTCTCAGCGGAGAAAGTGGAACAGTTATAATCAGGTGCAGCACCAATTCGTCTGGTATTCATAAGATAATAGTCATGGTTGGAGATATTAAATAAGCCTTGGTTTTCAGCAAAAAATGGTCTTTTGTCTGAGAAAAATACTTCAACAGGAGAAAAATTGATGACGACCTGATCACTTTCCACCTGGCCAAAATCTGGATTAAGCGTAATATTTAATTCTTGACCACCACCAAGAGACCAAAATAAGTCCAGTCCACCTTGGTGGTCTGTAGAATCTTCTAAGTTGGAGTAGGAACTGACCAAATAAGGGTAGATGTCAAATTTGCTTGATGTGAATTGATCGACTTCAGTTTTATGGAATAATGAAAGAAATTTATCACGGCGATAATAAATTCCAGGAAAAGAAACCAATATCGCCTCGCTGACAATTTCACGAGAAAAAACGACACCGATGGTTCTTGTTTTTCGATCTTCATAAGTCATTGGTACAACCGACCAAGGGAGAAAAATTTCTGAGTACCAGTGGGTTTGGGTCTCAGATGTTTTTGCCTCCCAATCCCCATCCCAATCCGTATCCAATTGATTTTCATTGCTAATGATTAAGTCAATTTTACTACCACCTAAAGACACGGCAAAGGTATAGCCCATAGTGGCTTTTCCATCAAAATCTATTCCAAAATAATTACGATCAGAGCTTTCCATATCATCACGTTCACTTTTTCGTCCAAATCTATTTTCCATAGGTTGCTCATTGATAAAGGCCACAAAGATGCCTTCTTGGTTGGTTAACAAGAGCGCAACTGTGGATTGATTGGGTTTTTTAAGGCTGAAAGGAGCAGTTACAACAAAATTTTCAAATCGCTGTGCTTGTTTCCATTCCGTTTCATCCAAACGTCCATCAACAGTGATTTCAGCGCTGACATAGGCTGAGAATATTGCATTGAATAGGCAAACAACTAACCAAATTTTAGCTGTTGAAAGGTATTTATTCACAACCCGGCACTCCGTACTATTGAAATCAGTCAAGTATGTTCTAGTTTTTGGGCCAATCAGAAAAAGGGAAAGGCTTGGTATCTGATTGGTAGGTCACAAAAGCAACGACTTCAGCGATATAATCTTTGAATTCAGAAGAGAATTGACACAACCGATTGTTCGGTTCCCCAGAGATCAGATCAAAGAGAAATTGCACGAATACAATAAAACAAAGAAGAAACCGACACACCCCAAAAGCAAACATGAACAAAAGGACATAGAGCCCTTTTATCAATCGATCCTTGACTGGATAGGCTGCTTCCATTAATTACTCAGTGGACTCAGAAGGAACTTCAGTTACCTCCTCGTTGACTTTGATCGCTATCTTAACCTTCCCAGATTTACCAGAAATGCCCTTAACAGCTTCGCTCACCGCTTCGGTGATAGTCTTGGCTATATCTTCAGTGGAATCGTTGAGCTCATTGGAATCCAGTTGAACATTCACGTCGATATCAAGCTCATGGATGGATTCTGCTACTGCTTCAGCAACTTCATCCCAATCGACTGCATCCATTTCCTCTTTTAATTTTTCCAATGTTGCTTTTACATCAACCTCGATATCATGTTCATCTGAACCCATTTTGATTATGAATATCTTTTTGGATGTTCCTTGTCCTGACTCTTGATCTTTTGATTTCCCAATGTGCTTAATGACAACATGTTTGTTGCCATCCTGGTGTTTCATATGTAAATCATCGCTTAACAAGGCCATATCCTGGGTTCCGTCTTTTGATTTCTTGATTTTTTTAATGATTATGCGTTTGTTGCCATCTTGGACATTCATGTGTAAATCATCACTCACCCAGACCATATCCTGGGTTCCGTTGATTCTATGAAGTTTGTCTTGACCGCTTAAAAGAATCGCACCTCCGATCAAACCGCCGATAATCAAGGCGCCTACTATTGTTTCTTTCATTGTTACCTCTTAGTTTTAAAAATATAGATCAGTCATCAAAGCTGACACAAAATACTATTAGTGGACTTAACATGCAATCGTTATATCACTGTGACTGTGCCTTTATACAGTTTTTTTTTACTTAGATCATGAAGTAATTGTGAATAATCATTTTCATTTTTTTGGGTCTTTTAAAGATCAAACATTTGAATACAAAAAATGAGAAAATATCATCGCATGGATCGACGTTCATTTACAAAACTATTGGGCAGTGTTGCCATAGCTTACAATTCAGGTTTAAAAGCACTGGTCAGTGGAGATCGTATTGTGGTGGTAGGTGCTGGAATTGTTGGCTCTTCAATTGCTTATCATCTGACAAAAATGGGAGCTGAAGTCACCCTTATTGAACGCGACCGACCGGCAGCCCATGCGAGTGGCAGATCTTTTGCTTGGATCAATGCCTCTTATCCAAAAAAACCATACAGCTATCATCATCTATCCCAACTCAGTTTACTCGCCTATCACAGACTGGAGACTGAAATTGATATTGATGTTCGTTGGGGTGGTTCTTTGGAGTGGTTTACATCGCAAGAGAATCAAAAAATGCTTGTACAAGAAATAGAGATTCAACAAGGTTATGGTGTTCCCGTTCAAATGATCAGTGGGGAACAAGCACATGAGCTTGAGCCCAACGTGGAGTTTGACAAAAATGCTAGTATTGCTTTCTCAAAACTAGATGGTGCTGTTGACGCAGTTGGGGTTGTCGACATATTCCTCAGAAAAACCATCAGTTTAGGGAGTAAAGTTCTCTACCCTGTAACTTATAAAAGTTTAAAGGTCGTTGGAAATAAAATCGTTGCTGTTAGGACATCTGTTGGGGAAATTGAGACCGATCAGGTAGTTTTTGCTTGTGGTGTTGATACTGATGAATTGCTCAAGATAAACGTCCTCAAAATTTCCCGACCGGGAATTATTCTCAGAACCCAACCAATGAAAAAAGTTATTGATCGGGTGATTGTAGCGCCGGGCGTGCACATCCATCAACAACACGACGGCAAAGTGGTTATTGGTGAACAAGCAGGTGCGCCCATATCTCATCTGAACCGCCTTGCCATGAAACCTGAATCGTTTCCTAGTGCAGCATTTGAAATGCAGCATGGCGAACGTATTCTGGCTATTGCACAAAAATTTATACCCCAGTTGGAAACGATTGAATTGGAACAAGTTGTGATTGGTTGGAGACCTTTACCACACGATGAAAGACCTGTTGTGGGCCACGTCAAAAATATCCCCGGAGCTTATCTTGCAACCATGCACAGTGGGGTTACTCTTGCCCCTATCATTGGGGAGTTGGTTGCAATGGAATTACTTGACGGAACAGAAACAAATTTGCTGACTGATTTTCGTCCCAAACGTTTTTATTGAGGTAAAAAAATTGTAAAATAAGCTGATTTTAAAAAATGAATGAAGACAAAAAATATTTTTTCGTTATAGCGGCAATCGTCATGATTCCATTCCTTATCCTTATTGTCTTCAACGGCTGGGGTTACCTTTCGCCAATCTTCTTTCCTGAATTCAACCCAGTCGCAGTAATTTGTGGGCCCAGAGTCTAGATTCAGAAGATGCGCCAATTCAAATGTAATCTCCATGAATAAAAAAACACAATTATTAATGGGGTTCCTTGTCCTTGTGGTTATTGCTGCCTATGGTTTGGCAGTAAACTTACCCACTTTTATTAGTAAAAGTCCTATCTTGGAAACTGGAAAGGTTCTCGCACAACCCATGGAGCTGCTTGCGTTTGATCTTGTGGATCATAGAGGGAAACCATTTCAATATGAAAATCTCAAGAAAAAATGGTCTCTAGTATTTTTCGGCTACAGTTCATGTCCTGACATTTGTCCAACCACGGTTTACAAATTGGCTGAAATTTATAAACTGCTTGACCAAGACACAGCTCTCAGTCAGCCACCGCAAGTTGTTTTTATTTCCATTGACCCGGAGAGAGACACACCAGAAACATTGAAAAAATATCTGGCTTCTTTTAACCCTGAGTTTATCGGTGTGACCGGTAGCCTTGATGAAATAAAAAAAATAACCTCTAAATTAAGCGTCTATTTCCAAAAAGTCGGTGACAACGACGGGGAGAATTATCTTTATGAGATGAATCACACCGCTGGCATATTTTTGACCAACCCTGATGGCAAATTGGTCGCATCCTTCAAGCCCACAGCAAACCCAGAGGAACTGAGTTTGGATATTAAAAAGCTCTTACTCTAGGTTATCGTTCTGGCTTTAATTTAACGGCTGTTCCAGAAGCAACTAAAAACAGCATGCCTTTACCCTTACCTGAGAATTCTTGGTAGTCGAGGTCAATGCCAATAATTGCATCAGCACCAAGTTCATTGGCTTCTAATTTCAATTCGTGTAAACAGGTTTGTCGGGCATCTCTCAAGACTTTTTGGCTGGCTTCACTCCTGCCACCAAATATGTCGCGAATGCCAGCAAAAAGATCCCTGAATATATTCATGCCAAAAACACATTCAGCCGTAATCACTTCTATTTCGTGATCAATCTCTCTATTGGCCACTGTTGGAGCCGTCGTTAAAACAATTGTGTCTAGATTTGAAATATCTTTGTTCCTTTTGATTTAATCGTCTGCTGAGAAAACTTTACGCCCAGCTAAATATGTTGCTGCAACACTGCGTTGTTTGAGTTCACGGCCTACAGGATCGTTGAGTGCACCATCTAGGACTACGAAATCAGCCCATTTCCCAACACTGATGCTGCCAATTTCATCTCCCCATCCTGAAAGGTTTGCTCCGGACTGGGTATATGCATAGAGTGCTTCATCAAAACTTACAGCTTGTTCGGGATACCAAATTCCTTGATACAAACCTGTGGGGCTTTCTCGAAAAACCGCATCTGCAATATGAACCAGAGGAGAAAATGGAGACGTTGAAAAATCGCTGCTAAAAGCCAACTGTGCCCCTGATCTTAGAAAATCTCCCCAAACATAGGCATTTCTCTCACGATCTTCCCCAACCCTTGGAGTAATATATTTCCCAATAACCCCAGTACCATGATTGGGTTGCATGGATGCTGCGACATTAAGTTCTTTGAATCGGGGAACATCATCTGGATGTATTATCTCGATGTGTTCAATGCGATTTGCTAAAGTACGATCTCCACCTTTTTCAAAAGCATTTAGAGCCATTCTTACCGCACGATCGCCAATCGCATGAATGGCTACTGGAAAACCTAACTCATTAGCTCTCTTAACTAGAGCATCAATTTCATCTTGAGTATAAAAAGGTACACCGATTAAATCAGGACGATCAGAATAAGGCTCAAGCATTGCCGCCGTATGGGTTGAGAGTACCCCATCAAGGACATATTTTATATAGCCAAATTCAACCATAGGACCCTTGTTAGGATCAGAGAATTTATATTGCTGTGTCAGTTTTTTAATTTGAGCTTTGTCAGAAGTGGCGTCATCACCTGCGTCAAACTTAGAATGCTGCCCATAAAATGTTCTCACATTAAGCTGACCCCGTTTTGCCAAATCCAGATAGCTGTCTAATTCTATTTTGCTCGACATATCATGGACACTTGTTATGCCAAGTGAAGTGGCAAATTCTAGAACTTTGTCGATTGCTTTTCTTGCTTTACCGGAATCTCGTACATAGCTCTCATCTCTCCAAACAAGATCTATTGCACCTTCAAGGAGAATTCCGTTAGGTTCTCCTGTTTCCTGGTCAAGCATTATTTGTCCGCCTACTGGTACCACTGAATTAGCTTTAATATTGGCTTTTTCCATAGCTAAAGAGTTTACCCACATGCTGTGTCCATCAATATCGGATAATGCCACTGGGTTGTTGGGTGTAACTTGGTCCAACTCCCAACGTGTCGGATACCCTTTGTCTTCAAAAGTGTAATCCCATCGTCCCCCTAACAACCATTCACCTGGCTGCATTGCTTGAACTTTTTCAGCAATCATTTTTAGCCAAATTGATTTTTTTTCTATGCCTGTCAGATTAATGCCTGTAACAATACTGGTACCACTTGATAAATGAGTATGACCGTCAATAAAACCCGGGACTATGGTAGCCCCATCTGCATTGATGGATTTTGTCCCTGCACCTTTTAGATCAAGCACGTCTTCGTTATTGCCCACAGCAACAAAGCGTCCGCCCCGAATCGCCAAAGCTTCTGCCCGATTCTGCTTTTGATCAACGGTTCGGATATCGGCATTAAAGACAATCAACTCAGGCTCCATTGATGGAGGATTATTGTCGCAAGAACCAATTAAGGTAAATGCTGTTAGCAATAAGAATAAGAGCCACAGTTTCGAGATTTTAGCTTTGTTAACTAAGAATTTTCTTTTCTCTCGATTCATTAAATCAACCCAGATCATTCACTAATCTTTGTTGCATCACAAGCGTACTTCCAAACGAAGTCAATGAAAACAGGGTCGTAGGAAAAAGCTGACGCGTCTTTGGTTTCCCCATGCTCCCAGTACAATCCTGTTTGTTTTTGGTATTTCTCTTTCGATGCCATCATTATATGATTCAAAGCACCTCTGTCTGCTGATTGAAGAAAAGGACGAATTATTTTCACTAAAAGCCCGTAAGCTCCTCGCATATGACGATGAGCATTGGTATTAATAAAATATCCCGGTGAAACAGCATAAACCGATATCCCGGTTTCTTCCAGGTTTTTAGCAAGTCGAAAAGAGAATGCATTCAGGCAAGCTTTTGAACGTGCATACGCTTGGAATCCAGTTCCATGATTTATTTTATTCCAGCGTTTTCTATTGTTGATATCATCAAAATCAAATTCCTTAACCATCCTATGAGCATCCGAAGAGATATTAATAATCCTTGATGGCGCTGCCGCTTGCAGCAAATCAAGCAAAAGATGGGTCAGTAAAAATGGTCCTAGGAAATTGGTTGCTAATGTCATCTCAAACCCGTCTTCGTTTTCTCTTCTCATCGACTCGGTGATGCCTGCGTTGTTGATCAAGACATCCAAACGTGAATAATGCTGGTGAATGTGGTGGGATAAACGGTGCAGTTGCGAAAAGGAAGACACATCGCAGTCAATGTATTCAATTGAGTTGTTACCAGTGCCTTCGATAATTTCATCTCGAGCGGCGAGACCATTTTCAGTGTCAAAATCCACCAAGATTAGAGTGGCACCTTTTTCAGCCAGTGATTTGGCAGCAATTCTTCCCATGCCACTGGCTGTCCCAGTGATTAAGCAAATTTTGTCTTTCATGAATAGTTTAATTGAGCATTGATGGATCCATGCCAATACTTTTCATCTGATCCAGAACCACGGTTTTGGTAATCCGATCCACGCCCGTGTCTCTGGCAAAGTCTTCCACATTGTTTATCGCCATTTCTATGATGCCAGGAGGCGTCATGGCAATGAGGTTTTTCGCTTCTTGATCCCAGTGCATGCTTAACTTTTCATCTAAACTGTCTTGAGAAGGCTTTGATGCCTTAGTTTGTTTTGCCCGTTTAGATCGTTTGCGTTTTTCCCAGTACTCAGAATCCTCAGGTTTGGTTGCCTCCAATACTGCCCTTGCATCGGGGGTGGAAGTCATGATGTTGAGCAAACTTTCAAGATATTGGTTGGGTACAACCACAAACATCTCTTCGGGTTTAAGACGATTGTTCATTCGACCACCCATATCCCCAGGGGTGATTATGACATTGTCATCGTGCCAAGGTATGGCAAAGAGATCGCTACAGAAAGAAGAGCCACAGGAACCTCGGGGCGGGGTTCCATCTAAGACGGTTCGTGCCCCACCGATAAAATTTGCCCAATGTGGAGTACAAACCACAACCACCCAGTCTACGTGGATACCTTCGGGGACATTAGCAAGTGGTGCAGCGCCAATTCCAACCACCGTATTTTGAGGTAAAACATAGTCGCCTGTCTTGATTTTCTCAGCACCCAAATCAGTGTATGAGGGAATATTTCTTGCCAAATACTGCCCATTCCTGATCTCCTCTGTGCCTGGATCCACTCCGGCAGTGTAAACACCGGTGGTGCAATCGTGATGGTGTTGATCAAAGGAAACAATTTCCCCATAGTCCATGGCATGACGAACAATGGAACAGGGAACTACTTTTTGCTGTTGGTAGGACTCAGGGATTGTCTCTTTAAACAAGCTGATGGCTACGGGATTGCCCCTCACCTTGCCTACCAGCGAGTCACTAAGTTTCACCAAATTAACCATAAATTAATTATAACTTGTTTTAGTACTACGGTCTTCCCGGCAAAATACCACCGTACAGCTTTAGCCCTTGTTGCGGCTCAGAACGCCAAAGCTCTCTGGCAAAGCGTGGAATAGCCATCGCAGCAACAGGAAAACACTCAACAAATTCTTCTATCAATGTTGGTAGTCCATAAAGTGCGTAACAAAACATATCCTTTTCATTAACATGCCAAAAACCTTGTACAGCTTTTAGACTGGTTCCAACGGAGCCGTTGGTATTGAAGTAGGCATCAAACTCCAGTTCGCCTTCAGCTGTCACCAAACGGTAATGGGTGGTGTTGGTCATTAAATGATTCCAGAAACTAGGAAATCGATCGGACAGTGGGAGTTCTGAATTAACCAATTGGCTCGGCTGTGGTTTCTCGATCTTGGGCTTATCAGCCGCGTCGGTTTCAAACATGACAAAAGCAATCAAGTCGGTCATAAAATTTGCAGGCACCGGTTCCGGGATGAACATTCTTGTATCTGGGAATAATTTTTGAGGGTCCTGAAGAAAATTTTCCATGAGATCCGGTGTCCAAATCAGTTCAGATTCCTTCATGCCTTCAGAATAAGAAAAACCCGTTACTTTGCCGATGGTTTGGTCAAAGATATGCCACAGATTTGGGCCAACAAGATTGGCACTGTTTTCTGCCAATGTGTGGCAAGCACTGCATCGTTGTTGAAAGGTGGTTTTGCCGCTAATGTAATCTGCATTATCCAAAGCTTCAGAGCTGAGCTCTGATGCAAAACACAAAGTCTGTGTCAATATCAGACACAGAAAGAATACACAATCCCGGATTCTCACTTGCCACACCTATTTTGATTGATGTCAATAATTGTAAATTAGCATTTTTACTTCAAAGATAAAACGGTTAGAATCTTGGCTAACGAAAAGGAGATGCACCATTGCTGAATTTTTTCAAGAAAAAACCACATGATAATTGGGCTGAAAGCCCGATGCACGACAACTGGTATCAATCCAGTGCTTATTTCCTGAGTTCTTTTGCTCTTATTACAACTGTGAGTGAAAAAGGCATAACAACTATCGGACCTTATCAACTTTCTTTCCCATTTGGTGTAATTAACAGAAGAGAATGGATTGTTATCTCGAGAAGAGGATCAAATACTTCAACTCACTTAAAAAGAGTCAAAAAGTGTGCGATGAATTGGGTGGAACATGATCAAAGCAAAATTAAACCTATAGTAGATCTAGGCTACCCAGGTCAAGAACCCGAAGATAAAATGAAAGATTGCCCTTTTGAACTTGAAGAAACTCCGACTATTGCTTATCGAGCAGACCCAGATAGGCCAAAAGTCATCAAGAATGCATTTCAAGTTTGTGAATGTGAATTAAATGATAACCCTGAAGATTTCTACTATAAAGGAACTGAACATACTGAGTACCTTTTACTTAAAATTAATCATATCTTTTTACGGGAGAAATGGAGAAAGAATTTAGATTTAGGCGATGATATGAAAATACCAAATATGCCTATTACTTTTGGATTTAGAAATGCCAACCAATTCTGGTTTGCGAAACATAAAAAAGCTTTTTGGTTACCAACCCCAGAGGGAAAAGGCGCCCAGCACGATGCCGTGATGTACATCGCCAATAGAATTGATACAGAAGTAACATTTACTGAGAATGCTTGCAAACAGTTAACCGGTATCCCAAAAGTCTTTGTTAAGACCGCCTTAAAAGGAATCATTGCAGAAGCAAAAAAGCAAGGTATTACCGAGATCAATCAATCTTTCGTTGAAATGATCAATCAAAAACGGAGTGGAGCATCCTAGAACAGTGTCACACCGAACCAAGGGACTCGAGGAATTAACAGGAATCCAATATTTTATTCGAGAGCTTCGATACCATGAATTTTCAAGACAAAGCATCGGAGTAATATTAGTCATACTTTTCACTGTCGTTGCCGAGCCCACTCTGTATCTGTTTATTCTTGGATGTTTGTTTGTTTTGGACGGTTTGCTTACCCGTTTGTATGCCTCAGGATTTGTATTAAAGAACAAGGAACTGTCCACAACAGGCCCTTATGCCTATGTCAGACATCCTTTGTACACAGGGAATATCTTTATTCTCATTGGCATGTCTTTTGCTACCGGCTTTCTCTGGGCTTTTGTGATCTCAACAATCTTTTTTTGGTTTTACTACCCACCTGCAATTGAGTACGAGGATCGAAAATTAAAATCACTGTTTCCTGAAACTTGGGATTCTTGGGCCAAACAAACACCTGCCTTAATGCCTAAACTTAAGTTCAATAGTTTAAATCTTACCCGATGGTCCTGGGAAAAAAGCCTGAAAGAAAATTATGAACCAGCAATTTTTGTCTTTGTCTTGTTCTGGTTGATACTCCTGGCCAACAAATTGTAATGGCATCCAAGACCAAATTATCAGAAGAGATTTTGAAAAAAATTAACCATAGTCTTCGCTCAAACGAAGACAATGATTTGGTGCAACTAATCAATCAAGGTCACCAAGGAATTGCATTTCAAATGGATGTGGATGGGCAATCTTTTTTAGTTAAAAAAACCAACCAAGCAAGCCCCTTAGCAGGACGTATAAGCCAATATTTCATCAATCATGAATACAAAATCTACCAAAGATTGAAAGGTATAACAGGCATTCCTAAATGCTATGGATTGAGTGACGATGGCAGTCTAATCCTTGAATATATCGATGGACATTCTTACAGGGAAAAAGAACGAACTCTTGAGGGTCGAGACCAGTTTTTTGCAGATCTGCTCACCCTTATTTTAACCATCCATGCAGGTGGAGTCAGTCATGGCGATTTGAAACGAAAAGATAACATTTTAATTGGGGAGAACAACCAACCTTATTTGATTGATTTTGGTACGGCTATGACTCTTAATCCCAAAGATCAATTCATTAAACGCTGGCTCTATAATTTCTCTAAACAAACAGATCTTAATGCCTGGATTAAACACAAATACTCCAGACAATACGATCGGATTGAAGAAGATGACCTTGTCTATTACTCGTCGAGTAAAATGGATAAACTAGTTAGACTGACGAGAAGATTCTGGCGTACACTAACCTTCAGGCAACTCAGAAAAAAGAGAGGGCAACAAAAAAAATAATCGAAAATGCTAGAACCCCCCCTACTATATTATTGGCTAATTCCTCTGATCGTTTGGTCTATAACTTGGAAAGCTCTTGCCCTGTGGAAGGCCGCTAGAAACCGTCAACTTGGGTGGTTTCTCTTTTTATTCATAATCAATTCTGCGGGGGTATTAGAAATTTTATACATTTATTATTATCAGCGGGATAAATCTCCTAAAATAAGTTTTTGATTATTTCCTAAGATAATATCTATAGTAGAATTAATGCTTGATTATTTCTTGATTGCAGATAATATTTCACCATATAGCACCGATTTGTACCGGCTTGCGGGTGCTGAATAAATACCGCTAAAGAGGATCTCTCTCTCCTTTGAGAACTTGTTTAGCAAACGCTGGCAAGTTTTTTTTTGGTGAACTCACAACAAGGAGAAATAGTAAATGAAGAAAAGCGATTACATCAATGGCAATCAGATAAGTATTGATTCCGAAGCAGAAAGACACTCGGATGCAACACCACTGGTCATTCATCTACTCGATCAGGGTTACACGCATCGGGAAATTAAATATTTGACAGGCCTTTCAATTTGTACTATTTCTGGATTAGAAGGAGACCGTAAGGACTCAATTTGATACTTGCATGATGAAATACCTTTTAGACAGCGGCATGGGTGATGAACTGCAACAGCGGGGATTTGAAGTCCCTGACTGGAAAACTTCCATTTGGTCGGTCTCAGCACTCATCAAATCTCCCAATGGAGTGGTTGAAATTCACAAAGACAATATTAAAGCCGGCTGTAATGTGATCATCACCAACAATTACTACGTCACACCCAACATACTCAAAAGAGAGGGTATTGAAAACGAATTTGAAAGCCTAACTAGATTGGCAGTTGCCTTAGCTGAAGAGTCGAGACAAGGGTTTCCTGAAGTTCTAATAGCTGGATCCTTTCCGCCCATAGAGACCAGTTTTCGTCCAGATCTTACCCCTAGCAACGAAGTACTTGATGATTATTATTCAAACCTTGGATCAATCATCCAGCAAAAAGTAGACTTGATTCTATGTGAAACAATGGGCTCCATTAGGGAAGGCCTCAATGCAGCTAAGAACGCCTTAGAATTTAGTGACCGTGTCTGGTTGAGCTGGACCAACAGAGGCATTTCGGGAGACATATTACCCAGTGGAGAAAAATTAAAAGACGCCGTATTGGCAGCCAATCAATTGGACGTCGAATGCCAGTTAGTCAACTGTTGTGCTGCTGATTTGGCTACAAAAAACATAGAGGCACTTAAAAAAGCAAAGAATTTTGGAGTCTATGCAAACTCTAGAAAACTCAAAGAGCATAAATCAATTCAAGACCTGGGAGAAACTGAAGATATCGATGTAAATCACTATGCAAATACCGTGCCCATTTCACCTGAGGAATATGCAAAAGAAGCTAAAATTTGGATTGATCAGGGCGCGTACGTGGTTGGCGGTTGCTGCACCACAAGACCGGAGCACATTAAAAGAATTGCTGATGAATTGAAAAAATAGATCGGGGCACCTAGAAATTAAAGCGATTACTTAGTAATTTCAACAACCTTGTTAACAATAGATTCTGTACTGATACCAAAATAATTTCTCAGTTCCTCCCTCGATTCACTGAGACCGTATCCATCGGTTCCAAGTGAGGTAAAGTTGCCAGGAAACAGATGGGCAAGGCTGTCAGGAAGCAACCTCATGTAGTCGCTAACGGCGATAAAATGACCTGACTCATTTTTTAATGCTTGCACTAGAAAAGGTTCTGCTTGTGATTGTTGGCAATCAACATAGTCTTTATGCAGTAAATTATAGCTGGTGACACTCCAAACATCGGTTGGTATGCCCTGGTCAATTAATGCTTTTTGTGCATTGATAACCTGCTGCATAATGCTGCCACTGCCCAAAAGGTGGACTGGTTCGCCTTTGTATTTTTTCTTTAAAGCTTCTGGGCCTCTGTTATAACAATAAATTCCTTTCAAGATTCCTTCTTCAACTCCTTGTGGCATCTTGGGGTGAGTGTAATTTTCATTGTAAACAGTTAGATAGTAGAAAATTTCTTCTTGCTCCTCATACATCCTGCGAATGCCTTCTCGAATGATTATGGCCAGCTCATAAGCAAAACTTGGATCGTAGGTCATCAAATTAGGTACGGTTGCAGCCAAAACATGTGAATGACCATCCTGGTGCTGGACCCCTTCACCGTTCAGTGTTGTCCTGCCTGCCGTACCACCGATCAGGAAACCACGTGACAATGCATCACCACAGGCCCAGACCATGTCACCAACCCGTTGCAGCCCAAAGATTGAATAAAAAATATAAAACGGAATCATTGGTAATTGAAAATGAGAATAAGCAGTACCAGCAGCCATAAAAGATGCCATTGCCCCTGCTTCACAAATGCCTTCTTGAAGAATTTGCCCATCCTTTGCTTCCTTATAAGGTGAAATCGTTCCAGCATCAACCGGTTCATAATTCTGCCCTTCAGATGAATAGATTCCTGCCTGTGGGAACAACCCATCCATTCCAAACGTTCTCGCCTCATCTGGAACGATTGGAACTAAATATTTTCCCAATTCTTTATCTCTGAGGAGTTTTGAAATCATCCTTACCAAAGACAGTGTGGTAGAAATAGAGCGGTCAACACCGTCTAAGAAATCCTGAAAAATTTCAATGCTAGGGGTTTTGATAGACTTGCAATCGGTAAATCTTATGGGTTGATATCCTCCAAGCTTACGCCGTTGGTCTTTTAGATATTGCATCTCTTCTGAGTCTGGATCAGGAACGTAAAATTGTGCCTTTTTAATTGCTTTTTCACTGAGCGGTATATTCAACCGTTGTGCAATCTCCAATCGTTCCTTATCGGACATTTGCTTTTTTTGGTGGGTGATATTCGTCCCTTCCGCCCTCTCACCTAAACCATAGCCTTTCAAGGTTTTAACTAGAATTACGGTGGGCTTGCCTTTGGTGTTCACAGCCCTATCAAAAGCTGCATATAGTTTTTTGCGATCAAATCCACCGCGTTTGATGTTTTTAATCTCCTCATCGCTCAGTCCAGACATAATTTCCTTTAGCTCAGGATTGTCTTTGGACCAGTGATTACGTTGTTCTGCACCTGATATCACTGAATACATTTGGTATTCACCGTCCAAAACTTCATCCATTCTTTTTTGCATTACATCGTGGTGGTCAATAGCAAACAAAGGATCCCACTCTGAGCCCCAAATCACCTTCAATACATTCCATTGCGAGCCCCTAAAAATTGCTTCAAGTTCTTGGATGATTTTACCGTTGCCTCTAACCGGTCCATCAAGGCGTTGTAAATTGCAATTAATGACAAAGATGAGATTATCCAATCGCTCTCTTGAGGCAATATTGATAGTGCCCAGGGATTCGGGTTCGTCCATCTCACCGTCGCCAAGAATGGCCCATATTTTGCCTCCTTTTTTGTTGGTTAAACCCCTATTTTCAAGATATTTTGCAAACCTCGCATAGTAGATTGAAGAAACGCCATTCAGCCCCATTGATGCAGATGGACTTGGCCATAAATTCGGTCTTCTCCTTGGATGGGGATAGGATGGTAAGCCGCCACCGGGTTGTAATTCTCTTCTGAAATTAGCCAACTCTTCAAGGGTTAGACGCCCTTCTAAAAAAGCTCTTGAATAAATACCGGGAGAGGCATGAGCTTGGATATTAAACATATCACCCTGATAATCATCGGTTCTTGAGCGAACAAAGTGATTCAACATCACTTCCATGAAGGTTGCTGCTGAGGCATAGGTGGCAATATGTCCGCCAACTCCAGAGCCGCTGTCATAGGCTTGCAGCACCATCGCCGTAGCATTCCAGCGGACGATGTTTTCGATTCTTTGTTCTATCTGAATATCACCTGGGTAATTTGGCTGTTCACTCACATGAATTGTATTACGATAGGGTGTATTTAGGGTCGCCTCACCAAGATTGATACCGCTGCTTAGAGCGTGGTTTTGCAAGGATCTTAAGAGCTCTTTGACTTGTTTGTTGCCGTAACTTCGTTTGATGGAATCAAGAGACTCAAGCCATTCATTTAATTCGATCTTCCATTCCTGTTCAAAGTATTTTTGTAGCGATGAATTCATATCAACTACCTTGGCTGTTCTTTTCTGTTCACTCATACTAAATTCAGATAAATACCAGTTAAAAATTCAGGCAGTAACAAGCAAAAATCAATAATTTTCTGACACTACTGTACCATGAGAATTAGAATTATTAGCAATAAATGAGATAATAATATCCAAACAAAATTTCCCATTAAAAGGATTGAAAAAAGAGATGCCTGAATACAGATCAAAAACCTCAACCCATGGAAGAAATATGGCTGGTGCTCGGGCTCTTTGGCGTGCTACAGGGATGACCGATGATGATTTTGGCAAGCCAATCATTGCCATTTCAAACTCATTTACCCAGTTTGTACCGGGACATATTCATCTCAAAGATTTAGGACAAATGGTAGTAAAGGAAATCCAAGCTCATGGTGGAGTTGCCAAAGAATTTAATACCATTGCAGTTGATGATGGAATTGCTATGGGACACCCAGGAATGCTCTACAGCTTACCTTCCCGAGAATTAATAGCTGATTCAGTCGAATACATGGTCAATGCTCACTGTGCAGATGCAATGGTTTGTCTGTCCAATTGTGACAAGATCACGCCCGGTATGTTGATGGCAGCAATGCGGTTGAATATTCCAACCATCTTTGTCTCCGGTGGTCCCATGGAAGCAGGAAAAAGTAAGGTTAAGGGCGTGGAAACCACATTGGATTTAATTGATGCGATGGGCTCTGCAGGGGACGATTCTATTTCCGATGAAGATCTGCTTGCAATTGAACGATCTGCCTGTCCAACCTGTGGGTCTTGCTCGGGCATGTTTACTGCCAATTCAATGAACTGCTTGATGGAAGCCCTGGGTCTTGCATTACCCGGTAACGGGAGCGTGCTGGCAACTCACATTGACAGGAAAAAGTTATTTATGGATGCAGGGAAACTGATTGTTAAATTAGCAAAAGATTATTATGAAGAGGACAACACAGAGGTTCTTCCACGAAAGATCGCTGGTAAAAAAGCATTTGAAAATGCAATGACTCTGGACATTGCCATGGGTGGTTCTACCAATACCGTCTTGCACATCCTAGCAGCTGCTAAAGAGGCAAATCTTGACTTTTCCATGAAAGATATTGATCGCCTGTCTAGACGTGTTCCCAATCTTTGCAAAGTAGCACCAAGCAGCGACTACCACATGGAAGACGTGCATCGTGCAGGAGGAGTGATGGCTATTCTAGGTGAGCTTGAAAAAGGGAAATTACTTAACGTAGACACTAGCACTATTCACAGTAAAACGTTGAAAGCAGCTATCGACAAGTGGGATATCAATAGAAATCCTCATAAACAGGTACTGGAATTTTATTCAGCCGCACCTGGAATGATCCCCACGACCGAAGCGTTTTCTCAAAACAAACGTTACGATACCTTGGATCTAGACCGAAATCAGGGTTGCATTCGTGAAATTGATCACGCATATAGTCATGATGGAGGCTTAGCAGTCCTCAAGGGCAACATTGCCTTGGATGGCTGCATAGTGAAAACTGCTGGCGTTGATGAAAGCAGTTTGGTTTTTAGTGGCCCAGCGCACATATTTGAAAGTCAAGACGATGCCATTGATGGTATTTTGAGCAACCAAGTTAAAGCGGGTGAAGTGATCGTAATACGATACGAAGGACCAAGAGGTGGTCCAGGCATGCAAGAAATGCTCTACCCAACCAGTTACTTGAAAGCAAAGGGTCTAGGGAAAAAATGTGCCCTGATTACCGATGGCAGATTCTCTGGCGGAACATCTGGTCTTTCAATTGGGCATATTTCACCAGAAGCAGCTTCCGGAGGAGCCATTGCACTGATAAAAAATGGGGACGTTATTGATATTGATATCCCCAACAGGAAAATCAATGTAAGTCTTTTACCAGAAGATCTTGTCAAAAGAAGAACTGCTATGGATGAAACTGGGTCTAGTGCTTGGAAACCTTCAAATCGAAAACGAAAGGTGAGTCAAGCGCTGCGAGCATATGCAATGATGGCCTCTTCTGCTTCAGATGGAGCCGTCCGTGTTTTGCCAGGCGAGGATGTAGATGCCTAGGGGGAAGCCCAAAATTGCGATTTTCGGTGGAACCGGAGATTTGGGTTCAGCCCTCGCAAAAAAATGGGCGAAAAAAGGTTACGGCATCATCATTGGCTCTCGATCCAAAGAAAAAGCAACCCGTATTGCTCGCTCTATGCGGAAAGAATTAGATGTAAAATCAATAGACGGATTCGAGTCGGCAGAAGCTGCAAAACTCTGTGACCTCGGAGTAATAACCGTACCCTATATTAGTCATGCAACGACCTTGAAAGCGGTGAAAAAATCCATGCAAGGAAAAATACTTGTCGATACCACTGTGCCCTTCCAAAAAGAAGTGACAAAAGTTTCCCTGCCCAAGGCGGGTTCAGCAGCCATTGAGGCCCAAAATATCTTGGGAGGTGGAGTTACCGTAATCGCTGCATTGCAAAACATTGGGTCACATTTGCTAAGTTCTGAGGACAGCATTGATGCGGAGGTTTTAATTTCTGGGAATGACGAGGAAGCAGTTAATCTTGTCACGAAACTTATCGAAGATCTAGGTTTGCGATCGTGGCACGCTGGTCCATTGGAAAATTCCGCAGCTGCGGAAGCAGTAACATCAATTCTTATTGCGATTAACAAGAAATACAAGCGTAAATCCTCAGGCATTAAGATCACATCTCACTGATATAGGTTCTGCCACAACACTCCCTGATTGCCATGCATTTCAAGTCAAAACCACCTTCAATATCTTTAACTGCTCCCATGGGCTTGCCATTGATTGAAAAGGATGATGATCTCGGAGAATTGATCTTAGCTTGCTTAGCTTTAAATAGCATCACCATTGAGACTAACGATGTAGTCGCAGTTGCACAAAAAATTGTCTCTAAAGCAGAAGGACGATTGGTCAATCTGTCCGATGTTCAGCCGTCTCAAAATGCATTCAATATAGCCATTCAAGCAAACAAGGATCCAAGATTGGTTGAATTGATTCTCCAAGAATCAAACGAGGTTATACGGGTGAGTGATGGGGTCATTATTGTCGAGCACCGTTTGGGCCATGTTTTAGCCAATGCTGGTGTAGATCGATCCAATATAGAATCAAAAAATAACGAGGACGTTGCCTTACTGCTGCCACTCAATCCTGATGAATCTGCTATGAAAATTAGGAACCACATTAAAGAAAGTACTGGCATTAGTGTTGGTGTAATTATCACAGACAGCATAGGCAGAGCCTGGCGGGTGGGTACTATTGGTCATGCAATTGGTTCTGCTGGGGTTAAAACACTAATGGATCTAAGATTCAAAGCCAAAGATTTATTTGACCGAGAATTGCAAGTTACATGCATTGCCTGGGCAGATCAGTTAGCCGCAGCTGCCTCCTTGGCAATGGGCGAGGCAAACGAAGCGACTCCTGTAGTGGTGATTAAAGGATTGGAAGCACCGTCCAGTGAAGATTCCATCCAAGACCTTATCCGCCCGAAGAAAGAAGATTTGTTTCGCTGACTATGAGTGGGGAAAACATTCTTGCCTTAAGTGGCGGCGTAGGTGGGGCAAAATTGAGCTGGGGCCTGGATAATATCACTGCGAAAAATACACTGACCATCATTGCAAATACAGGTGATGATTTTATTCACCATGGTTTGTATATCTCTCCAGATTCTGACACCTTGATATACACCCTTGCTGGAGTCAATGATCCAGAAAAGGGCTGGGGAAGAGCTGATGAAACTTGGCATACGCACTCCACATTAGGACAATTGGGAATCGAGAATTGGTTTCAGATTGGCGATAAAGATCTGGCATTGCATCTTTACCGAAATGAGCAAAGAAAGAAAGGAACAAGCCTTACTGAAATCACGCAACATATTGCTCAAAAATTTGGTGTAAACAGCCGTATCTTGCCTATGAGCGATGATCCAGTTCAAACCATCATTGAATCAGACATCGGTCATTTATCGTTCCAGGAATACTTTGTAAAACATCAATCCAAGCCTTGTATCAGAAACATTTCCTTTAATGGCAGTACCGAAGCTTCCATTTCACCCGAACTCAAAACCGTGATAAGGGACAATGGTTTCAAAGCCATAATTGTTTGCCCTTCAAACCCATATTTAAGCATTGACCCGATTCTTTCAATTAAGGAAATTAAATCATTCATTGAATCATCGTCGATACCTGTGGTCGCGGTTTCGCCAATCGTTGGTGGGAAGGCGCTGAGAGGACCAACAGCAAAGATCATGCATGAAATGGATATCCCTGTGTCGGTCGTGAGTATAGCTGAACACTATCATCCATTGATTGATGGTTTGGTGATTGATCATAAAGATAAAATTATGTCATCTAAAATGCAGTCCATGGGGATTGCAGTTCAAGTAACAAATACCGTCATGAACTGCGATTCAGATAAAATTCAGCTAGCCCAAGATGTGGTTGAATTTAGCCACATGATCAGCGTAAAAAAAGACAGTCTCTAATGTGGGCCTTGATCCCAATCAATGATTTCACCGAGTCACTATCAAGGCTTTCAGATTATCTTGACCGCGATCAACGCAGGGAAATAACGCAGATTTTAGCTACCCAGGTTTTCGAAGCACTGTACCCTATTGAAAGCATTGAAAAAATAGTTGTGTTGAGCAACGAAATTGAATGGTTAAAGTCATTTGAAAATCCAAAAATAACTATTCTCAAAGACCCTGAAGTAAAGCAATTGAAAGAAAAAATAGCCCATGCTGTCAACTGGATTCAGAGTCAAGGAGTAGAGAGTGTGCTGTATTTATCTGTTGATCTCCCATTTGTTCAGGATAAAGATGTGGCAAATTTCATAACTCAGCATCAAGGTGGTTTGTCTATTATCAAAGCGCACAAAGAAAGTGGAACCAATGCACTTATTCTAGACCTTCCAACAACTTTGGAATTCCAATTTGGGATCAATAGTTTTAACAAACATCTTGCAGCTGCTGAATCACAAAAAATCAACACGCAAATTGTCGACATTGAACACCTTAGTCTTGATCTAGATACTTGGAATGATCTTCAAGAATTCAAAAACAACTTCATGAATACTCAACTTTCAACATTTATTAATAGACACAATTTGTAATTGGAAATTAGTCATTGAGATGAAACACATTTGAGGTTATAACTAGATAATGGTCAAACCGACTCGAAAACAAACTAAAGAATATCTGGACTTAGGTCAATCTCTCCAACTTGAAGAACTACTGGGACAGGCATCGTTGCTTAGGGACCAAAGCAAAAAAGTTATAACTTTTTCAAAAAAAGTCTTCATACCATTAACCATGCTTTGCCGGGACGTCTGTCATTATTGCACTTTTGCCAAAGTACCAAGAAAATTAAACAATCCTTATCTCAGGCCTGAAGAAGTTTTGAAAATTGCCCAAGACGGTAAGGCAAAACAGTGCAAAGAGGCTTTGTTCACGCTTGGCGAGAAACCTGAACTACGCTATCAAATAGCAAAAAAAGATCTCCACTATTTGGGCTACCAAACAACATTGGATTACTTGCACGACATGGCAAAATTGGTGCTGGAAGAAACCGGTCTTCTGCCCCACTTAAACCCCGGAACAATGACAATTGAACAAATTCGTCAGCTTAGGGAAGTATCACCCTCGATGGGGATCATGCTTGAATCTTCTTCAAAAAGATTATGTGAAAAAGGTCAACCACATTTCGGTTCACCCGATAAGGATCCAGAGCTTAGACTAATGACCATTCGAGCTGCTGGTAAAGCCTCGGTACCATTGACTACAGGTATTCTAATTGGCATCGGCGAAACCAGGCAAGAACGAATTGAGAGTCTCTTGGCAATTAAAGAAGTCCATCTAGAATTCGATCACATTCAGGAGATTATCGTCCAGAATTTTATTCCAAAAGCAGACACAAAAATGCGAAATACACCGGCTCCTGAATTGGAAGAGTTGTTGTGGACCCTCGCTATGTCTCGGATTATTTTTGGACCAGGAATGAATATTCAGTGTCCACCAAATCTCAATATGAAAGCTCTACCAGAACTCATTGGAGCAGGAATTAATGACTGGGGTGGAGTTTCACCGGTTACTCAAGATCACGTAAATCCGGAATCTCCTTGGCCAGAATTGAAACTTTTAGAGCAGGCAACAAGCAATACAGGCAAAAAATTACAAGAACGCCTGACAATTTATCCTGAATACATCACCGCAGAAAAAGATTGGTTTGACCTAGGCTTAAAACGCTCCATTCATGAACTCTCTGACTCTGAAGGCTACGGCAGACACAATCTCTGGCGATGTGGAGAATCTCTGCAAATTCCTGAAACCGGTCGTGCCCAAAACTGGATTAATAACAGCCATCTGCAGCCGCACTCCTCCATCATTCTCAGTGTGAAAAAAGCACTCTTAGGCCAACCACTTGATCACAGTGAGATTACCGAACTGTTCGAGACAAGAGGCCATCAGATGCATTACATACTTGACCATGCCAATGCACTGAGACAAAAAACCAACGGTGATATCGTCAGTTATGTCATCACACGAAACATCAATTATACCAATATCTGTAAATACACCTGTCACTTCTGTGCTTTTTCCAAAGGCAAAACCAAGGAGAACTTGAGAGGCAAACCCTATCTGATTTCTTATGATGAAATTGCAGACCGAGCACTGGAAGCCTGGCAAAGAGGTGCGACTGAAGTTTGCCTTCAGGGTGGAATACATCCCCATTTTACTGGCAATACTTACTTGGATATTTGCCGGACAATCAAAGCAAAAATACCTGAAATTCACATTCACGCGTTCTCACCTTTAGAAATCCATCATGGCGCCATGACTTTGGGTTACACAGTTAAAGATTTCTTATTGATGCTTAAAGAAGCAGGGCTGAACACCATGCCTGGTACAGCAGCAGAAATTTTAGACGATCGGGTAAGAGATAAAATCTGTCCAGATAAAATCAACAGTGCAAGGTGGTTGGAAGTCATTGCAACGGCACATGAAATTGGCATCAATACCACTTCAACCATTATGTTTGGTCACCAAGAAAATATTTCTGATTGGGCCACCCATCTCCTAAAGCTGCGTAATTTGCAAAGGAAAACAGAGGGGATTACAGAATTTGTACCGCTGCCCTTTGTCTGCATGGAGTCACCCATGTACAAACGGGGGCATGCCCGCCCAGGGCCCACTTACAGAGAAGTTCTGTTGATGCATGCAATTGCAAGATTAAGTTTAAATCCACTCATAACCAACATCCAAACAAGTTGGGTAAAACTGGGCCAAGCAGGTGCTGAAGGCTGCCTCAATGCCGGCGCCAACGACATGGGGGGAACGCTGATGAACGAGTCAATATCTAGGGCGGCAGGAAGTATCCATGGCCAAGAATTTACACCTGACAAAATGGAATCATTTATAAAAAGTGCCCGAAGGGTTCCAAGACTGAGGGATACTATGTACAACACTGTGAACCCAAAAATATTACACTACCAACCTGGGATAGATATTTCTCAAAAACTTCAAACGCTTTTGGATAGTCCTTACCCCCAATTTTGAAATTTTTTCCGGTTCGATAACAAATCAGGTTAAATTTACTGTCATAAGACAGTCATTATCATTTGCAAATGATAATCATTATTAATAACCTACCTAATTAATAACAGTAAGGGATTACCACAAACCAGACTCTTAAGGTGTTTCCTTCCTATTTTTTGGACAAAGACAAGGTTACAAGCATGAATGAATTTATTATTGTTTTTCGTGAGAGTCTTGAAGCTTGCCTAATTGTTGGCATCATCTATACCCTCTTGGAAAAAAACAATCTTCACCGGGAAATTAAGCAATTGTGGTTCGGTGTTGTTTCTGCATTAATCGCAAGTGTTATTGTTGGGGTTTTATTAAATAACATTAAGGTATCAATTGGCAACGCTTCGATTGAAGCCTTGGTCGAGTCTGTGTTCATGTTCCTCACCGCTGGACTCCTTTGGTACGTTATATTCTGGCTCTCCAAACACGTCAGTGATCGGGCTGGACTTGAAGGCCAAACCCAACGCGCCATGGCAACCTCGGGTTATGGGGTGTTTTTAGTGGTGTTTTTTGCAGTTTTGCGTGAAGGGTTTGAAACTTCAATTTTCTTGATGGGTAGCTTTTCTATCTTGCAAACATTCTCCTACATTGGCTTTTTTACTGGCATGCTAACCGCCATCCTGATCGGTTACTTTGTAGTGATACAAGGAAGGCGAGTTAATCTTCGTTCATTTTTTCAAGTCACTACCCTGTTGTTGGTTATCTTTGCATCAGGAATGGTTGCTTACGGTACCCATGAGGCAGAAGAATTTATCGTCAAGGGCAATCATCTGGACTGGATAGGTTTGGAAGAAAAACAAGAAATCTCCAGAGTTTGGGACATCTTACAACCCAAATCAGAGCTTAGTGAAAACAACAATCCGGCTTCCTACTCATACAACCTCAGTGGGAATGAAAAATACACCCATCTTTTGCACGACAAGGGGAGAATTGGTGTATTCCTGAAGGGCTTTTTTGGCTACAACAGCAACCCCAACTGGCCTGAATTTATTTTGTGGATACTGTCGTTGATCCTTGGCATCCGTCTCTGGAGAAGGTTTTACTTCCCAAGCCCAACTGCATAGAAGTATTTTGTATCTCCTCACTTGAAGTCTAAAAAAGGACCCATATATCTTTCCATGTAGACGCCAATAATGGGTCTACGAATTAATAGTTAACTTGCTTAAAAAAGGAGTAGATTATGGTTAATACAATATTTGACTCGGTATGGAGAGATATCTCGCCATTTGCTGTTGGTTTTGACAGGACATTTGATGCCTTGTCGCTTTTGGCAAATTCGAAATCTCAGAGTACCAATTATCCCCCTTACAACATCCGTAAGGTCTCTGATGATCAATATACCATTGAGCTGGCCGTTGCTGGTTTTGATGAAAAAGATATTGACGTCGAGGTTGCGGGTGAGAACCTCACCATCAGCGGCAATAGCCCACAGGAAGCCTCTGAAGGATTGGTTCACCAAGGTCTGGCGGCGAGGAGCTTCATCAGAAAGTTTGTCTTGTCTGATGACATGGTCGTCAAGGGTGCAGCTCTGTCCAATGGAATGCTATACATTGGGATGGAGAGTGTTATCCCTGAACACCAAAGACCTAAGAAAATATCACTCACTTCAAAGAAGAAGTTGTTGGGATAATAAATTAAAAGGGGGCTGAACAGCCCCCTTTTTTTTCAATTCTTGATCGGTGTGAATGGCAACTAAAACAAATCTCTGATTGGAGGTGACAAATAGGCCATGGATATCTTAATGCCTGCCATCAACCAGGCAACCTGTACCAAAACAATTGACAGTGGTGACATGATCGTCAGCTCAGGCATGGACGCGGCAAGTATGAAAAAGATCACCATCAATATCACCCAAATCTCACGTGAGTTTCTGACAAAGAAAAAAAGACACAGATCCGCAATAAAAGCGGCTATGGCAACAAATAAATAGGCGTAATATATTTGACTGAAGCCAACTCCGGCGAGGCCACCGTAGTATGCACTGACTGATTCTGGAAAGGGGTAAACCAAGTCGAGGCCGACGGCAACGAAGATAAGTAATATCGGTACAATAATTAAAAAACGAAACACAGATTTATAGTTCATTGCTCACTCCTTTTCGGTTGTCACAGCGGTTCCATAAGCCATCATTTCAGCAGCCCCGCCCATGAGAACAGAGGTGGTGAATCGAACACTAATAATGGCGTTGGCACCCTTTTCATTTGCATCCTCAATCATTCTATCCAGGGCTTGTTCGCGACTCTCAGCAAGCAGTTTGCTGTACTCATGAATCTCACCTCCAACAATATTTCTTAACCCAGCAATGATATCTTTGCCAATGTGTCTGGCTCTTATGGAGCTCCCCTTAACGATCCCAATTGCTTCTAAGATCTTGTGTCCGGGTAGATCTGGGCTTGTGGTAACAATCACATTACTTCTCCACACCAATATATTTGTCAGATTTTCGCTCTTTCAACCTTTGTGTCAAGACCCCAACAAATACCACGACAAATCCAAAATACAAGCCAGTTAAGGAAAATTTCATAAGTTTTGATAATTCTTCATCATGAAACATTTCATACACTCCGTAACCTGACAGAATCAAGAAAGCCAGCAAAATTAAAATTAGACCGATACTCTTCACCATCTCACTTGCTTACAGTATTTCTTCGGCAATTACCCTGAGAACTTTTTTTGATACATTGCCTAAAACCAAGGTGCCGATCTTTCCTGTTTTATCCAATTCTTTCCAGGGCTGCAGCCGTTCTTTAATTCTTTCGGCTGGACCAATCAGTGCACACTCATCAACCAATGCATTTGGAACAGCCATAGCGGCTTCTTTCTTCTTTCCCTGCAAATATAGATCTTGAATGGTTTCAGCAGCTTCTTCATACCCAAGCCGTTTGGCATAGTCGTTATAAAAATTCTTGGATTTGGCACCCATACCCCCGATGTAGAGTGCCATCATTGGTTTCATTGCCATAATGCAAAAATCAACATTGTCGCCCATTGCAACTGGCACAAAAGGTGCAACATCAAAATTCTCATAACCTTTGTTTTGCCCTGCTTTTGCAAATCCTTCTTCGACATGATCACCGATCAAATTAAACTTCTCAGGATTCATCCAAATAGGGAAAACACCGTCAGAAACTTCACCAGCACACCTCAACCCCGCAGGGGTAATTGATGCCGTATAAATTTTTAAATCACTGGTGCTGTGGAGGATGCTTTTCAATGGTTTTCCAAGACCGCTTGAGCCTTCACCGGTGTAAGGAATTTGGTAATGGAAACCCTCATGAGTTAAGGCTTCTTCTCGGGCTACGATTTTCTTGACGATTGAAATATATTCTTTTGTTCTCGTAAGCGGTCTACCGTAAGGTTGCCCATACCAGCCCTCCACTACTTGAGGTCCTGAGGGCCCAAGGCCGAGTAAAAACCGACCTCCAGAAAGTGCATTCAGTGATATAGCGGTCATCGCAGTCATGGTTGGTGTTCTTGCCTGCATCTGCATGATTGCAGTGCCTACTTTGATCTTGGTGGTTAAGGCCAAAACATAAGACGCGACAGAAACAGCATCGGAGCCATAGGACTCTGCGGACCAAACTGAATCAAATCCTAGTTTTTCTGCCTCTAAAATATCTTCCATAGGTATTGTTAACTTGGCTGGCGAATACCCTAATCCCATTCCTAATTTCATATCTGTCTCTCTATCCTTCGTTAAGAACAATCTAAAATATAACTCTATTTTAGGTCATTTGTATTTCATCCGGTCACCGATTCTAATGTTATGATTGCTCCCCTAGGCAGTCATCTCTTTGGAAAACACTTTCGATGCAAGAAATCAAAAACAACCTCTATAATGCCTTTGAAAATGTCCTGAGTAAAGATTTGGACAAGACTCTCTTGGTTCTCCAAAACGGACTGGAACTTACCCGTAGAAATGTGGTAAAGCAATCCGCTAGGATTGCCAATACTCTGGAGTCATTGAATGCAAAACCGGGAAACCGGATTTCCATTCAGACCGAAAAAGTTACCGATTCAATTGCCCTTTATTTAGCCTGCTTAAGAGGCGGATTCGTTTACCATCCACTGAACCCTGATTACACATCCTCAGAGGTTTCCTACTTTTTTGAGGATGCGGATCCAACAATTATTATTTGCGACCCAAAAAATGAAGATAAATATAAATCCTTATTTGGCTTACCAAAAAAAATCCCAATATTAACCCTTTCTAATCGTGGTAAAGGTAGCCTTATCTCAAGATCAACGTCCCAGTCGACTGAGTACAGAACCCATGCTTGTGCAGCAGATTCACTCGCCGCATTGGTTTATTCATCGGGGACAACGGGCAAACCTAAAGGAGTCATGTTGAGCCATAACAATCTTATTAGCAACGCTAAAACACTTATCAAAACCTGGAAATTGTCGGAAACAGACTGCTTAATCCATGCATTGCCAATTTTCCATGTGCACGGTCTGTTCGTGGGTATAAATTGCTGCCTGTTAACCGGTGGTTCGATGATTTTCCTGCCTCGTTTTGACACAGAAACAGTGATTGAATCCATTCCCCGAGCAACACTTATGATGGGTGTCCCTACTTATTACAACCGACTGTTAAACAGTGGTAAGTTAAGCCACTCAAAATGTAAGAAAATACGACTGTTCATTTCTGGATCAGCACCTCTTCGGATGGATACTTTCAATGACTTCAAACAAGCCACCAACCATGAGATCGTTGAACGTTATGGTATGACTGAAACTTTGATGAACACCAGTAATCCAGTCGATCATTTAAGGAAAGCTGGCTCCGTGGGTTTGCCCCTGGAAGGTATTGCAACGAGAATCGCCAATCAAACCAATGAAGTAGGAGAGCTAGAGGTTAAAGGACCGAATGTTTGCTTGGGGTATTGGCGCCAAGACGAAGCAACAAAGCAGTCACTGACTTCGGATGGGTTTTTCAGAACCGGTGATCAAGCAAGGAAAGATGGGGATGGCTACATAACGATTGTTGGCAGAAAAACGGACTTAATTATTAGTGGGGGTCTTAATGTCTATCCAGTCGAGGTTGAAACGGTGATCAACAATATTGAAGGCGTTCTGGAATGCACAGTGCTTGGGACTTCTGATGATGATTTTGGAGAGACGGTCACTGCTGTGGTTGTCAGGGAGGATAGCTCTCAGTTGAATGCAGAGAAAATCATCGCGTTGACCAAACAAGAATTGGCAAGCTACAAGGTTCCAAAAGCTGTTTTTTTTGTGTCTACACTGCCTAGAAATACAATGGGTAAAATTCAAAAATATATTATAAAACAACAATTTATAAAATAATTAAATTACTTTTACCACCGATCTTCTATGATTGCTAGGCACAGATCTATACAATAGACCCATAAAAACCATTGATTGTGAAAAAAGAGAAAAATGGCCAGATCCAACAAAAAAGATTGGGAAAAAAAAGTAGCTGAAGAACTCGATGGCGAACCGATTGACAGCCTAATCTGGAAAACATTAGAGGGTATAGATGTAAAACCCCTATACACCGCGGATGATCTTGAAGAAATCAACCACCTAGACTCGTTTCCCGGCCTTCCACCATACCTTAGAGGACCAAGAGCCACGATGTATGCCAAAAGACCATGGACGGTTCGGCAGTATTCTGGATTTTCCACTGCCGAAGAATCCAACCAATTCTACCGTGACAATATTGCCGCAGGCCAGACAGGGTTGTCAGTTGCCTTTGATTTAGCTACCCATCGAGGTTATGACTCCGATCACCCTCGTGTTACCGGCGATGTTGGTAAAGCAGGTGTAGCCATAGACACCGTGGAAGACATGCAAATACTCTTTGATCAGATACCTCTGAATAAGATGTCAGTTTCAATGACCATGAATGGTGCGGTAATACCCATTATGGCGATGTTTATCGTCGCTGCCGAGGAACAAGGTGTCGCCCAGAAGGAACTTAATGGAACTTTGCAAAACGATATCCTCAAGGAATTCATGGTCCGCAATACCTATATTTATCCACCAAAAGCTTCCATGAGGATTGTCGCCGACATTATCGCCTACGCATCAAAACAACTGCCAAAATTCAATTCGGTGTCAATTTCCGGTTACCACATGCTTGAAGCAGGGGCAACTTGCACTCAAGAGTTGGCCTACACACTGGCAGATGGTGTTGAGTATGTAAGGGCGGCGATAAAAAAAGGACTGGACATCGATGCATTTGCTCCAAGACTTTCTTTCTTTTTCGGGATTGGCATGAATTTTTTCATGGAAGTCGCAAAATTAAGAGCCGCTAGACTGTTGTGGGCAGAATTGATTGAAAAAGAATTTGCTCCCAGCAACCCTCAGTCGCTTATGCTCAGAACACATTGTCAAACTTCTGGGGTAAGTTTAACCAGTCAGGATCCTTACAACAATATTATTCGCACCACAATAGAAGCAATGGCAGCAGTGCTTGGTGGAACCCAATCATTGCATACCAATTCCTTTGATGAGGCCTTGGCACTTCCGACTCCTTTCTCAGCCAAAATTGCCAGAACAACCCAATTGATCCTAAAAGAAGAATCCGGGATAACCAATGTTGTTGACCCTCTGGCTGGCTCTTATTATCTCGAATCCCTAACTGCCTCACTTGTTAATGAAGCGAGAAAATTGATAGAAGAAACAGAAGAACTCGGGGGAATGACAAGAGCAGTGCAAGCAGGGGTTCCAAAGTTACGGATTGAAGAATCGGCTGCAATCAGACAAGCAAGAATCGACAAAAAAGAAGAAACAATCGTTGGAGTGAATAAATACATCTCCAAGGATCAAGATCCTGTTGACATCCGCTTAATTGATAACCAGCAAGTCAGAGACCAGCAAATTAAAAAAATTATGGCTGTGAAATCGAAACGAGACGAGAAACAATGTCAAACTGCCCTGGATCAACTGGAATCAGCAGCCAGGAAGGAAACATCTAATTTGCTGGAAATTGCCGTTGAAGCTGCCAAAGCAAGAGCCACTGTGGGTGAGATTTCCCTAGCTTTGGAGCGAGTTTTTGGTCGCCATCAAGCAGTGTCTCAATCAATCAGCGGTGTGTATCGTAGTGAATATGAAGGAGATAAGAATTTCATGAAAATTGAAGAGCAAATTTCATCTTTTGCTAAGAATTTTGGAAGACGACCCAGAATACTGGTTGCAAAGTTGGGACAAGACGGTCACGACCGAGGAGCTAAAGTTATAGCCAGTGCATTTGCTGACATGGGTTTTGATGTTGATATCGGACCATTGTTTCAAACCCCTGAAGAAGTAGCCAAGCAAGCGGTTGAGAATGATGTTCATATCATTGGGGTTTCTACCCAAGCAGCTGGTCACAAAACTTTAGTGCCGATGTTAATCGAGGCGCTGAGAAATGAAAAAGCTGAAAACATCGTTGTGGTCTGCGGTGGCATTATCCCAGAGAAGGATATTCCCGATCTTAAATCACAAGGTGTTGGTGCCGTGTTTGGCCCTGGAACCAACATCACCGAAGCAGCGATGGCAGTTATAAAGCTAATTAATTGAGAATCCGATGAATGAGAACATTAAAGAACTGGAAAAAAAAGCCAAAGCTGCAAAATTAGGCGGTGGCAGAGCACGGATCGAAAAACAACATGCAAAAGGCAAATTAACAGCTAGAGAACGGCTTGATATCCTGCTGGACGAGGACAGCTTTCAAGAATGGGATATGTTTGTTGAACACCGGGCAGTAGATTTTGGAATGGATGAACAAAAGATACCCGGAGATGGGGTAGTTACTGGATATGGAAAAATTAATGGCAAACTGGTTTATGTTTTTAGTCAAGATTTTACTGTTTTTGGAGGCTCTCTTTCCGAAGCTCACGCAGAAAAAATTTGCAAGGTTATGGATCATGCTATTCGGAATGGTGCCCCTTTAATAGGCTTAAATGACTCCGGGGGTGCAAGAATCCAAGAAGGCGTCGTTTCTCTGGGTGGGTATGCAGAAGTATTTCAAAGAAACGTTCTTGCTTCAGGTGTCGTTCCACAAATATCCCTAGTTATGGGTCCGTGTGCAGGGGGAGCGGTCTATTCACCTGCCATGACAGATTTTATTTTTATGGTTGAGGACAGTTCGTATATGTTTGTTACTGGACCTGAAGTGGTCAAAACTGTGACTCATGAAGAAGTGACAGCAGAAGAATTGGGTGGCGCTTCAACGCATAGTAGAAAATCAGGAGTAGCTGATTTGACTTTCAAAAACGACACTGAGGCCCTGCTAATGACTAGAGAATTTCTCAGTTATTTGCCTCAAAACAACAAAGTAAAATCTTCAACTGTGGCTACCGATGATCCTGTTGAGAGAGAAGAATCTTCTTTAGATACATTGGTGCCTGAAGACTCTTCAAAACCTTATGATATTAAGGAGGTCATTTATAAAGTCGCCGACGATGGGGAATTTTTTGAAATTCAGCCAAATTATGCACAAAACATAGTGATCGGTTTTACCCGATTGAACGGGTCCACAATCGGTGTGGTAGGTAATCAACCTCTTGTATTGGCAGGGTGCCTCGACATAAATGCATCAATTAAAGGTGCACGGTTTATCCGTTTTTGCGATGCATTCAATATTCCTATATGGACTCTCGTTGATGTTCCCGGATTTATGCCTGGGACTTCACAGGAACACGGTGGAATCATCAAGCACGGTGCTAAATTGCTTTTTGCCTACGCAGAGGCAACGGTACCCAAAGTCACCTTAATTACTCGCAAGGCCTACGGTGGTGCTTACGATGTTATGAGTTCAAAACATATTCGAGGAGATGTAAATTTTGCTTGGCCTTCTGCTGAGATTGCGGTTATGGGCCCGAAAGGTGCTGTGGAAATCATATTCAGAAAAGATATCGGCGATGAGCAGAAAATCGAGAAAAGAACCGAAGAATACAGAACTAAGTTTGCCAACCCATTTATAGCGGCAAGCCGTGGTTATATCGACGATATTTTCCTGCCACACAAAACACGTGGGAAATTGTGTCATTCCTTCGAAATGCTGCATAACAAAAAACAGGCAAACCCCTGGCGTAAACACGACAACATTCCCCTGTAAACAACAGTTTAAATGTTTAAAAAAATACTTATTGCCAATCGTGGAGAAATAGCCTGTCGGGTAATCAAAACCTGTCAAAAAATGGGCATTAAAACAGTTGCAGTCTATTCGGATGTCGATCAAAACTCATTGCATGTTGCGATGGCAGATGAGTCGGTGCATATAGGAGGTGCTGCATCTTCTGAGAGCTATCTGGTTATTGACAACATTGTCAATGCTTGCAAGCAAACCAAGGCTGATGCTGTTCATCCTGGCTACGGTTTTTTATCTGAAAACGCGGCGTTTGCCCATGCCTTGGTGGTAGCAGGAATAACATTTATCGGTCCTAAAGCTGAGGCAATTGTGGGTATGGGTGACAAAATCCAATCCAAAAAAATTGCAGAACAAGCAGGCGTCAATGTAATCCCTGGATTCACCGAAGTACTAACAGACTCGAAACAAGCAGTTAAAGTTGCCAATGAAATAGGTTACCCGATAATGTTGAAAGCAAGTGCTGGCGGAGGTGGCAAAGGGATGCGGGTCGTTCGTGACGATAAAGAGTGCATCCATGGCTTTGAAAGAACTCAAAATGAAAGCCTGTCAAGCTTTGGAGACAATCGAGTTTTTGCAGAAAAATACATAACTGAGTCTCATCACGTCGAGATTCAAATCCTCGCTGACCAATTTGGCAAAACCCTTTATATTGGTGAAAGGGAGTGCTCTATCCAAAGAAGACACCAAAAAATAATCGAAGAAGCACCATCGCCCTTTATTGACAGCTATACCCGACAAACGATGGGACAACAAGCTGTAACACTAGCAACAGCGGTGCATTACGAATCAGCAGGTACTGTTGAGTTTATTGTTGATGCAGAACAAAAGTTTTATTTTTTGGAGATGAATACAAGGCTCCAAGTGGAGCATCCAGTCACCGAAATGGTATCGGGCCTGGACCTGGTAGAACAGATGATTCTGATTGCTGCAGGAGAACCCTTGCAATTGAACCAAAGCGATATTGAAACCAATGGTTCGGCCATTGAGGCGCGAATCTATGCAGAGGATCCCTACCGAGACTTTATGCCATCAACAGGTCGGTTACAGCGATTCCGAATCCCTGATAATCTAGATTCGGTACGAATCGATACCGGGATTGAAGAAGGCAGCGAAGTGTCCATATTTTATGACCCAATGATTGCAAAATTAATTGCTCACGGTGACAACCGAGATCGAGCCATTGAAAACATGCTGGCCGCTTTGGACCAATTTTATATCTCTGGAGTATCTCATAACTTGAATTTTTTGTGTTCCATCTTCCAAAATGACAGATTCAAAATGGGTGACACCACAACTAATTTTATTCAAGAACAATACCCTGATGGATTTCAGAGAGAACAACTGAACGATAGACAGCAATTGGTCGCTGTCTCGATCTTAGCTTGCATTCATCAAAAAAACATTGAAAGGCTGCAATTCCATCCTGAAAATGTTTCCAGACATTCCCCTTGGTCGGTATCTTTCAATCACACCAGCATTGATCTGGCGGTTAGAAAATTTCCAGAGAATTATGAAGTCTGTATAGGCTCACAAGTATTCATTGTGGATTTACGGAGATCCCCAAATGATCCAATTATCAAAGCAACGGTTAACGGTCATCCGCATTTTTTCCAATTGGAAAATTTGCACCCTGGCTATCGACTGTCATACCGCGGTCGAGTTTTAGAAGCCTTGGTCACACGCAAAAGGACCGCAGAACTCAACCAACTGATGCCTGAGAAGATTGCCCCTGACATGTCTAAATATCTGTTGTCTCCAATGCCAGGACTGTTGATTAAAATTTGTGTTAAAGAAGGCCAAACAGTCAAAGCAGGTGAAGAGTTGGCCATTGTTGAAGCGATGAAAATGGAAAACAGTTTACGAGCAAGCAATAACGTAAAAATAAAATCGATATTGGTAGAAGAAGGCGATAATCTAACGGTGGATCAAGCTATTCTTGAATTTGAGGATTAAATTGGAAGAATCTGAAATAACTGCCTTGGTTGATGGAGTTGTATCCGGTGACAGAAAAGCGATTGCCCAAGCAATCACTCTGGTGGAGTCAAAAAAAGCAAGCGATGTGACCCTTTCTGAGAAGTTACTGGAAAGCATTCTCACTGCTGATGGGTCCAGTATAAGAATTGGAATCTCCGGCTCTCCAGGTGTTGGCAAATCTACTTTTATTGAGTCGATTGGACAATTGATGGTGCAGGATGGAAATAAATTGGCAGTCTTGGCAGTCGATCCTAGCTCTTCCATAAGCGGTGGATCGATATTAGGCGATAAAACAAGAATGGAATACCTGAGTCGGGATGAGCAAGTGTTTATTCGACCATCACCATCGGGCAAAGACCTTGGTGGTGTTAACCGCTCTACAAGAGAATCAATTGCTATTGTAGAAGCAGCTGGATTTAACGTTATCATAGTAGAAACAGTTGGCGTGGGCCAATCTCAAACAGAGGTTTTTGATATGACCGACGTTTTTATTGTGCTTCTCAGCCCAGGGGGTGGAGACCAATTGCAGGGCATCAAAAGGGGCATTACTGAACTGGCAGATATCCTTGTGGTCAATAAATCCGATGGGGATCTAAAATCTTTCTCAAGAAACACGGTTTTGGACTATAAAAATGCGTTGAAACTTTTAAAACCAAGAACTAAAGATTGGTCGGTCCCAGTAATTGCCTGCTCTTCTCTTGAAAAAATTGGAATTGACGAATGTTGGGAGTCAATACAGAATTTTCAAACACTTGTTACGACCAACGGACATTTGCAGCACAATCGCAACAATCAACAAAAAAAGTGGCTGCTAAAGGAAACTAGGCAAGGATTGCTTGACGCTCTTGAAAAAAATGAGGCTATTCAGGATGAATTGAGGCATATTCAAGCCAACATTGCTAAAGAGCGAGGATCGATAAAAACAAAAGCAAAAGGGGTTGTTGAAAGTTTTTTAGGTAAACTGGGTAATAAAAAATGATTAGAAAATTAAATCACGTCGCTATTGCTGTACCAGATTTGGATCAAGCTGTTGGAGTTTATAGGGATGTTTTGGGAGCGGAGATTTCTGCACCGCACGAATTACCAGAACACGGAGTCACTGCTGTTTTTGTGAATCTAAACAATACCAGCATTGAGCTGATGCAACCCCTTGGCGATGCATCACCAATCCGCAAGTTTCTAGAAAGCCATACCAAGGGTGGTCTTCATCATGTTTGCTATGAAGTTGAAGACATCTTTGCAGCAAGGGATCAATTGATCGGTGAAGGCATGACTATTGTTGGTGATGGTGAACCCTATGTAGGAGCTCACGATAAATTGGTGATATTCCTTCATCCAAAAGATTTTTTGGGCACATTAATCGAACTCGAACAATCCAGTTAAGTTAGAAAAAAAATTATGGCTCTAAATCCAACCCAAGAGCAAATACAGAATTTACTTCAATCGGGACATGAAGGTCCGATTGCTATGGTCAACTTATTGAGTTTTAAAAATAAGAATGCGTATCTCAAATACGTTGCTGAAGTAGATAAAATTGGTGACGAATTTGGACTGAAACTTCTCTTCTGGGGTGATGTGGTAAGTACGGTTATTGGTGAGGATGTTGAATTTCAGACCATCGCCATCATGGAATACCCTTCATTACAGGCTTTTATGGAATTCGCTTCTTCCAAAAAATACGATGCAATTATAAAGTACAGAATCGAAGGTCTAGAAAGCCAGTTTCTGATTGCAACGAAACAATTGACAGTCAAAGATTGAGCTGAGTTTTTTACGGTTTCTTTCGTAGACGCTTTAACAAGCTTGAAGTGTCCCAGCGACCTCCCCCCATCGCTTGAATCTCCTCGTAAAACCGATCCACTATCTCAGTTATTGGAAGATTTATGCCCTTTTTTTGAGCTTCATCAAGGGCATACTTTAGGTCTTTACGCATCCAGTCGACAGCGAACCCATGATCATAATCGTCATCAATCATGGTTTGATGACGATTATCCATTTGCCAAGATTGTGCAGCACCTTTTGAGATGACCCCGATAATTTGTTTGGCATCGAGACCAAGAGAATTGGCAAAATAGAGTCCTTCAGATAAGCCCTGAATCAGACCAGCCAGACAAATTTGGTTGACCATTTTGGTCAGCTGTCCGTATCCGGGTGGACCCATGTATTCAGAATCCCTAGAGTAACAAGCCATCAAGGGCTCAACACCTTGATAAGTTGTCTTCGAGCCTCCTGCCATGATTGTTAAGGCACCCTTTTGGGCGCCCAATTCACCCCCTGAAACGGGTGCATCGAGGAAGGAACAGCCAATTTGTTTGGAGTGATTATGCATTGCCACCGCTAAAGTTGCAGATGTTGTTGTGTGGTCAACGACAATACCTTCGGGAGCAAGCCCAGAGAGAACACCTTGTTCTGAACAAAGTACCGCTTGAACATCTTCATCATTGCCAACACAAACAAAGACAATATCTGATGCGCGTGCAGCTTCAGCTGCTGTTTTGGCTATTGTCCCTGGGTATGCTTTACACCATTTCTCAGCCTTTTCAAGACTTCTATTGAACACCACAACACTATGCCCAGCATTGGCCAAATGGCCTGCCATAGGATAACCCATGACTCCCAATCCTATGAATGCCACTTTTTGTTTCATTTCTGACTACAGGACAACTATATCAATTAGAATTTAATTCGAGCTTTCAACACCAACCGATTGCTTTCAGGATTCTCCCACGTTTCCCGGTAAATCTTACTGATACCTGCTTCATCCTCGAAAAAATTATTACCTCCTCGAGTATAAACGAGGTAAATATTGGACAATGGGGCAAGCTCATATTTGTATCTAATCTGAAAAGAGAGTCTCCCTGAGTTGATGCTTGTTTCCGCGGTACCTAGGCTGCTGAGGTATCCAGTACTGTCAGCGGTCCACCCTTTACCATCTTGGTTTCTGAAAGCCACTGCTTCAAGTTTCACTTGAAGTTCCTGCCGGTCGTCTGGATACCATCTCATGTTCAGCTTTATTGTGGTGTTTTTTGATTGGTAAGTAGCGTAGTGATTATCGCTTCTCCAGATAAACCAGTCATTGGTTTTCTTATGGGATAGCCGCAAATAGAATCTCAAATCATCGGTTGGAAAATAACGTATTCCCGTCGACACATTGGTAGAGCGCTCGGTAAACTCAAGATAGTCCTTGTTTTCTATATGCGTACCTAAGTCCACTTGCCATTTTCCGAAAATGCGGCTGTTGTAGCCAAAGTCTGCAGTCAGTCCATTGCCTTTTTTTATAAATGGAGCCGACAGGCTTCCTCGTGTAACATCATCGTCTTTTCCCTCTCCGTGAACAAAGATGTTTAAATTGATGTTGGATGTATCCTTGAATCGCTGCATGAAAAATATTGACAAAGACTCATCAAGATTTTCATTGTCTGCATTGTTTTCGTCCCAATAATCTATGTTAGTGCTTCGGCTGAGAACCGGTGAATCCTCATCAAAATCAGTTCTGGTATAACTCACATTGGCACCTCCGGAGAACACGTTGTTGCGATACAAATATCCCATGTCGTCGATGTTGAGTTTGTCGTCATAATAATAGAACTCAGCGCCGCTGCTCCATGTTTTGTTGTGCTCAAAAACAACAGCGTTCCTAGTGCCAAAACCACTCTGTTCTTCGTTTGAATTAGAGTATATAAGCACGCTGTCGAATTTTATGATCTCGTTTGGAGCAAACTGATAATCAATTGCATTGACTGTTGCATCCCGGTCAATCGCATTCCGGTTAACCTGGGTCAACATGTGGCCAATTTTATGCACTCCTGCTCTGTGTAAGGTTCTAAATGCAAAGAAATCCTTGCCCTTGCTAAAATCCTCATCGTGTTCAAAGGCGCCAAAAAAACCGAAATCGGTTTTTTCACCCAATTGAGTGTATTTGACAGCAGCATCAATACCGTTGTTTGATTCTTGATTCATCTGACATGCCAACTCTTCCTCATTACTGCCACCAAACTCTGTTCCATATTTAGAACAATCGTAATCAGGACGAGCACCTATTCTTCTGGTGTGAATGATGGAATAGAGCTCAAAACCAGGAAACCAATCGTTAGAAATGTCAAATAATGACTGGCTCTGGGTAAAAAATGGCCTTTTGTCTGAATAAAATGTCTCCCGTGCAGAATAGTTAATCACTATATTATCGCTTTCCACCTGACCAAAGTCAGGGTTTAGAGTCACACTGAGTTCACCGCCTTTACCATTGGCATAAAATAGTTCAGAGCCCGCTTGATAGGAAACATCGTCATTCAAGAAATCATCTTTGGCAACAAGGTAGGGATAAAAATCAAGACGCGTGGGATTGGATTGAACAACCTCGATGGTGTGCAATAGGGAAAGAAATTTTTTCCTCAATGGAGACGCTTTTGGAAAGGCGACGTATTTTGCTTCATGTTGGATTAGCCTGCTGGTTGCAATACCGATCTTTCGATGCGGCCCTTCCTGCTTGTTCATGGATACCATGGTCCAGGGAATAAAGAATTCTGAATACCAGTTCTCTTCCGACTCCGATGTTTTAGCAAACCATTCCCCATCCCAATCCCCATCAATTTCACTTTCATTAGTGATGGTGAAATCAATCAACGATTCGCTCAAAGACACACCCAACATATAGGCACTGTTGCCTTTGTTGTCGAAATCAATCACAACCACATTCCGATCGTAATCTTGTCTGAGCATGTCTCGTTTGTGTTTTCTCCGATCCCTGGTCTCCACGGGTTGTTGATTAACAAAGCCTACATAAACTCCCTTTAAATCCGAATAGATCAAAACCTTTGTCTTGTATGTGGGAGCTTCCAAGCTAAAAGGCCTCGTTACGACAAAATCTTCAATTGCTAGTGCTTGTTTCCACTCAGTCTCGTTAAGCTCTCCATCAATCACTATTTCTGCACGTGCAGGATTGAAACCAAGACAAATAAAAGACCATAACGTCAGCAAACGCAAGGAAGAATAGACGCAGGCGTGGAAAGACTTTTCTCTAATTTTTTTCGTCATCTGCTAAAAAGATTTTGCCGATTCTTGAATGGTATTTAGATTGATCGCAGGATAATAGTTGATTGGGTATTCAAAAGCTCTAAAATTCTTCTTAATAATTGACTCGAGATTGGGTCTTTTGTTCTCTGGTTCAGGTGCCTTGCCGATGCCGCCTCCAAATTCTATAATCGTATTGATCCCAAGCGACATGGAAGTCTTTAAACAACCCACCCAGTTCACCGGCTTAAACAATTGTTTGAACAATAAATTCTTGGAAGTCGATCCGTCTTTCGCATGCAGTTCAGTGGTGAAGTTGGAGAGGACACCCATGGTGGCTGGTGAAAAACTGGTTTGTTCCAAGGTTGCCATGAATGCCAACGCAGCCGTTTCCATTAAATCCGTATGAAAAGCACCCTCGGTGTCGAGTTTTACAGCTCTTTTTCTTGGGTAAAGTTTGGTAAAAGCAGATTCCAAGCTTTCAATATCGGGATCTTTTCCTCCTACCACGGTCTGTTGAGGGAGGTTCAGGGTTGCTATCTGACAACCGTTATTTTCTGCAATCAACTGAGCATCATCTCTCGTCAAGGGCAGTGCGAGCATAGAACCCTGACCGTGTTGGCCCATCAATTCCCCTCGCTTGCTGACCAATTTTAAACCGTCTTCAAAAGATAAAACCCCTGCAATAATCAATGCGGTATATTCTCCCAAACTGTGGCCTGCAGATAAAACGGGTGTAATCTTTGAGCCTGTAAACTCTTGAAAAACCCTTAGACAAGCTATCTGATGGGTTAACAGAATCGGCTGGGTGTAACGGGTTAGGCCAATCTGATCGTCTGGATCTTTAAATGCAATTCTGACAAGGTCATAGTTTAAAATATCATTGGCCTGGTCAAAGATTTCCCTGGCCGTTTCAAAGCCTTGATACAAGTCTTTTCCCATTCCTGGATACTGTGAGCCCTGACCAGGAAAGACGTACATTACTTTATCAATTGCAGACATAAAATCTAGACATTAAAAAAGGTTGTAAATTCTAGCATTATTTTAAAATGAGCAAGTATTAATTGCTTATTTTTTTAACGCATTAAGCTCTATTTTCTAGGTTTTTAAAATATTATTCTCACAATACGTGGTAAATTTAAATGTGGATGTAACATTTTGTAACGCACGCAATCTATGTTTATAAAAAATAATAAAAATAAGCATCTATTTTGGTACCACCTATCGAACAACTAATGAAGGCATTGTAAAGGATGAAAGACATTCAAATAGCTATTATCGGCGCCGGTATAGGTGGGATGACTGCTGCTGTCACGTTGGCTCAGAAAGGCTTTAAAGTTAATGTGTTCGAACAGGCACCGGAACTCAGTGAAGTGGGCGCTGGATTAACGGTGACCCCCAATGCAACCAAAGGCTTAATTTATCTTGGTCTTGGTGAAGCAATGAATAAAATAGGCATGGCACACGATCTCCAAGGTGTAAGACACTATCAAACCAAAGAAATCATCGTTCCCTTAAAACGGGGAAAACATATGTTGGAAAAATACGGAGCCTATCAATTCCAGGTCCACCGTGCCGACATACACGATCTTCTGATAGAGAATCTTGAGCAACATTCTCCGGGTTGTGTTTCCGTAGACCATCAATTGGTCGGTATTGACCAAAAATCAGATAGAGTCAAACTCATTTTTAACAATCAAGCTGAATATGAATGCGATTTTGTCATTGGCGCTGACGGGACCAGATCAGCCGTTCGCACAGCAATTCTGGGAAATGACGAACCAGAATTTTCAGGTTACGTTGCTTGGAGAGGAGTTGTGCCTACTGATGGACTGGATGAAAGTGACTTTGATGAGTGTGGCTCTTCAGCCTTCATCTCACCTGGAAGAGTTTTTGCAAGGTATTTAATCCGAGATGCCAAGGAATACAATTATGTTGCCTTTCTGGCAACAGACGAATGGGCAGAAGAAGGATGGTCCATCCCTTCGAAAGTGGAGACAGTTCTGGAAATCTTCTCTGATTACAATCAACAGGTCAAAAATATAATATCAGCGACACCGCCAGAAGGGTGTTACAAATGGGGCATTTTTACCAGACAACCAATTGCTAAATGGTCTTCAGAGAGAGTGACCTTACTGGGTGATGCTGCTCACCCACTGGAACCATTCATGGGACAGGGTGCAAGCATGGCGATCGAAGACGGAGTGGTTCTAGGCAGAATCGTCGAAGATTCAAGTAGTTTCAGTGAGATCATAGAACGTTATGAAGCTGCACGAATAGAAAGAAGTCATTTTGTCACTAAACATTCTAAGAAGGCAGGTCAACGGTTTACTGGCAACAATCCAGATGCATACACCAAGGAAGATCATAAGAATGAAGAAGAGCTTGGGCTTTTCTACTACGACCCGGGAAATGTTATAGTTTAAAAATTACATACATCTAGGTAATTTGAAAAAGAAAGAAACCAAGGACTCATAAAAATGTTTATTAATTTTTGGTATGTTGCCGAACAAAGTGAAAACCTCACAGACCAACCCATACGCAAAAAAATGCTTGGGCAAAATTTTGTTTTATTCCGCGATGAATCGGGCAAACCTCGCTGTTTAAGCGATGTCTGCATCCACCGCGGTGGTTCTTTGTCTGCGGGCAAAATTGCTGGGAACTGCATTCAGTGCCCCTATCATGGCTGGCGATTTGATGGTGAAGGCAAATGCCATAGAATTCCTTCACTGGGAAAAGAGGCTAAAATACCAAAAAGAGCCAAAATTGACTCCTACCCAACAACGGAAATCTACGGTTTAGTCTTTTGTTTTTTAGGCGACCTTCCGGAGAAGCAAAGATGTCCAATACTGGAGGTCAAGGAATACGATTGGGAAGATTGGAGAGCCACGACGCAACATTTTCAATTTGATATTGATTATAAACGTTCCATTGAGAATGGGATTGATGGAGCTCACAACGAGTTTGTTCACCCGACACATGGATTTTCTGGTGAGGATGAAGACTACAAGTCACCGCCCATTGACATGAAATTAACCGAATGGGGAACTGGTTTTTTTAATAAAGTGTACGCTCCACCTTTGAAAGAGAAAAAGATGAGGGAAGCATCTGGACGTGCTGTAAATGCTGTTGTCGAAGCAGGAACGGGGCACCATGGAATATCAATGCTATGGACCTATATTCACCCAACACCAGAAATCTTAATCCATCAGTATGTTTTTGAAACACCTGTTGATGAAACCTCCACCAGTATTTACTTGATTAACACCAGAAATTTCTTAACCGATCCGAAAGACGATGAACGTGTAATGGAACGCAATCAGGTAGTTGCATTCCAAGACCGCGATATTCTGGTCAACATTAACCCGGTTTTGACTCCAAATAAAATTAAAAATGAATTTTTTGTACCCATGGATCGACCCCTCAAACGCTATCGTGAATTGCTGGAAAAATGGCAACAAAAAGGGTGGAGAATCGATAGCGAAACCGTCAACAACAACAGATTGTCTCACGCCTATGCAATTCCGAGTCCGGGACGAAGAAAAACCAAAGGTTGGGTTGTTGATTCCATTCCAATTCTGTAAAAAAAAATTCTGCTTGCTAATTGTTGCAGTAAGTTACCATTTTTTGGTTAAATTATGTGTCCCATAGGAATATAATCTGTTTGAATAAGTAAATAGGTTAGAGATGTATATTAACTTTTGGTATCCGGTTTGTTTGAGCAAAGAACTTGAGGACAAACCCATCAAACAAAAAATACTCGGAATGGAATTCGTAGCTTTCCGAGATCAGGAAGGCCATGCACATTGCTTGAGCAACACCTGTGTCCATCGGGGTGGATCACTGGGCAATGGCAAGTGTATTCCAGAAAACAACGCCATCGCCTGTCCATATCACGGCTGGCAGTATGGAGGAGATGGGAAATGTCTGACGGTTCCGTCGCTTGGACCCGGAAGTAAGCCTCCAGCAAGGGCCAAGGTTGATAGCTACCCTGTCTCTGAGAAATATGGGATTGTCTTCGCATTTCTTGGCGATCTACCTGAAAATGAAAGATGTGATGCTTATGAAATTGAGGAATTTGAAGCTGATGGATGGCGTGCAAATGAGGTCATTACCATCGACATCGATTACAACTATGAGCGATCAGTTGAGAATGGCTTGGATCCAGCACACAATGAATTTGTGCATCCAACCCACGGATTTGAAGGCGCCAAAAACGATTACAAAGTAAACCCTACCCAAATAACTGACACCGCCTGGGGCGCCAATTTTTCTCAGGTATTCGACGCCCCCCCATTGGACGCAGATACATACGGCGAAAGTGCCAGAAAAAAATCAGGGAATCTCACGGTCTACGGGGGTTATCACGGACCCAATACCTTGATAACTCAAATTCACACTCAAAAGGAAACGGGTTGGTTTCATCAGTATTTCTTTGAACAACCCATTGATGAATTTCAAACTCGGATTTATTTTGTCAACATGCGTAACTGGCTTATGGATGAAGCCATGGATGAAACGATTATGGAAAGAAATCTGATAATTGCCCACCAAGACATCGATGTTATGAAAAATTTACGACCCTTCGTGACACCTGCTTCAATGACCAAAGAAATCCTGTTACCTGCAGATGCCATTATTGGCAAATATCGGAGTACCCTGAAAGAATTTGACAAGAAAGGATTTAAGATTGATGTGAGAACATTAAAAAATCAGGAACATCATACTGCTTATGCGATTCCCAGCCCAGCTAGACGAACAGAAAAAAACTGGGTTCTGGACCCAATACCGCTATTGACACCAGATTAATCAGTCTACTGAAGATTCAGGCAGAGAAAAAACGCGGCTCATGTAACTATCCCCGCCCTGATCTACTTCTTCGTCTGGATCTGGTAAAATTCCAGCCAGTGCACGTGCCAATTGCTTTTTAAATTCCAACTGCATTTGACGAGAGATTTGGATTCTTTGTGCTTGTGGCGAACCTGCCCCGTGAAGGGATTCAGTCAAGTAACCAACGGCATTTCTCCCCAATGTCATATTTTCTATCAACCGGAGAATACGGATACGATCTTCAGGATCTAAGTCTGCTTTTGTTCGAAGATATTTTTTGATGATTGGACCCAATTCAGGATGATTTATATCTTTCGCTGAGGGCATGGTGACCACCAATGCTCCAGCTAGATCTTGGGCCAGTCTGCCGATTTCATAGGTGAATTTCGTTACATGATGTTTGCACACATTGGACAACATATCGTCGTTAATATACACACCAGAATTCATTGCTTTTGCCTGGTAGCTCGATGCAATTCCAGTTCCATAAATGGTTTCATTAAGGTGGGTCATCTCCGTAAGTTTGTCTTTGATATGGGATGCACCATCAACGCCATTGTATTCAGCAATGGCAGCAGCAGCTCCGATTAACACATCCCCCACTCCTGATTTACAAACATAACTTCTTCGATGATAACAGGTAAAGCGTTCAATCAAAGTCGAAACAAAGCCATATTCACCGTCCATAAAAATATACTCGTTGGGAATAAATACATCTTTGAAAATGACCAAAGCTTCTTGACCAGAAAATTTCTGATTGCCGGTATCCAAACCCCCCTCTTCGAGATGCCTGGTATCACTAGGCTGTCTCCCATAAATGTAAGTTATTCCCTTAGTGTCAACTGGCAGCGCTCCAATAATGGCATAATCCTGGTCCATTTCCGTCAGTCTCACGGTTGGCATGACTACCATCCAATGGGAATTTATGCATCCTGTCTGGTGTGCTTTGGCTCCTCGTATAAACACCCCCTCTTCATTTCGATCAACAACTCGAACGAAGAGATCTGGATCATGTTGCTGGTGCGGCAACAGACTCCGGTCACCTTTGACATCTGTCATTGCCCCACCGATAACAAAACCGTGTTTTTGGGCCATGGTTAAGAAAGACAAGAACCTTTTATGGTAAGGGGTATTATTCTCTTGATCGATATCGTAAGTGACAGAATGCAGGGTATTCAACGCATCCATACCAACACACCTTTGAAAACAAGTGCCAGTCAATTGCCCCAGTTTCCTTTGCATTTTATTTTGCAAAATAAGATCGCTGGGATTTTCTGCAATATGAAGAAAACGATTAATCCTCTCGTTTGTGTAAGGAGAAATTGCACTGGCTAAATCTGGATTTGTTTGTGCAAGATCATAGGTCTCTGCCACAGCATTTATGGAGGGCCTGATGATTGGATGTTCAACAGGATCACTGATTTTTTCACCCAATAGATAAACGTTCAGATCACGGTTTCTGAGACTATCTATATACTCTTTACCGGTTGCAATTGGTTTTGTCATGTCTCTAATTATAACAATAAGATGAAGTTGCCGACGCAATGATTACTGTTTTTTCCTTGCTTGGATAATTACAAAAAATACACAACAAACAGGCTAAAAAAATTACAAACAGATATGCTATAGTCCCAGGAATACACACAGATCCAAGGAGTGAATTATGCCTCTAGATGACAAAGAGACTAGCACTATGGTCCGCAGTGACGGCACCTACGCATCACTGCCGTTAAAAAAAGATACAATCAGCATTGCGATAGCACAAACCAGAGTCAATGGAGTGGATGGGAAAAACCCAGCCAAGGATATTAAAAATAACTTAGATTACATGCTGGAATGCATCGATATTGCCCAGGGCTACGGTGGCAGAAGTGATCTCATTTGCTTCCATGAATTTCCCATTGTTGGCTTCAGCAATTGGTCAAGGGAAGATCATTATAGAATTGCAATTGAAGTGCCGGGACCGGAGACTGAAGAAATTGGAAAAAAGTGCCAGGATTATGGGTGTTACATCGTCTTTGGAACCTATGCCAAGGATCCAGATTGGCCCGATCATATCCTGCATTTAATGGTGTTAATGGATCCTGATGGCAATGTAATTGCGAAACATTGGAAACAAAGAAATGTGCGGGGTTTGTTTCCAGGATCTGAACAATACACCAGTGCAATATACGATGTTTACGATCGTTTTATTGAAATGTATGGGCAGGATGCGGTCATTCCTGTTGCTAAAACTGATATAGGTAACATTGCAATGTCTGCAGTTCAGTTTGAGCCAGAGTTATTCCGGTGCATGGCTTTTAAGGGAGCAGAAATAATCTGTAGAGTGGCAACCGGCGGTTTTGAATACGAGGACATGAGGCTGACCTCATACCACAACAGCCTGTATACCTTGATTGCCAACAATTCGGTCAACACCGACAAACGAAACCCTGGGTTTTTTGATGACACAGCTTACGGTGGACCAGGACGTTCTGCGATATTTGGCCCCAGAGGGGTAGAACTTGCAAAAGCTGGGGCTTTTGAGACAAAAATATCTGCGTCAATACCCATGCAAGCCTTTAGAGACAAACATCGAATTCCAGATTTACATTTAAAACTCTACCAACCTGTTTTCGATCAATATCAGGAACGTTACGATTCTGGTATGTATCTAGAGAAACTGCCCCAGAGTAAACAAGAGGCATACAAAAGATTCTTGGAAAATGCTCGTTGGGTCCACTATTGGTAGTATGAGTTACTTGTCTAGGGTGGTATTTTCCATCAAACTAGGCAAAGTGTAATTTCTACGTCTTTACTTTATCAAGGAGATATCTTTGAACGAGAAACTGGGTCCTATAGAGCTGGCACCAGGAATCAGCCGTTTTAATGCCATTACTTATTTCTATGCCTGTTTCATCTGCATAGGAGTGCTTGCTGGGATGAATTTCATCCAAGGGTACATTCTAACGGAGATGCTTTCCATACCAATATCCAATCAAGGAACGGTTAGTGGAAACCTAGCCTTTACCCAGGAAATCATAGCAATCTTTCTCGTTGCTTTGTTTGGAATCCTTTCGGATCGGATTGGCCGACGATCAGTAATGGTGTTTGGCACCATCGTTGTCTCCATTGGCTTTGCTCTTTATCCCTATGCTACCTCGGTCACTGAATTGTTCATCTACAGAGCCGTATTTGCTACAGGAGCAGCTGCCCTTTCCTCAGTTCTAGCAATAATAGTTAACGATTATCCCCAAGAGCGATCCAGAGGCAAATTAATCAGTGTGCATTCTGTTTTGAATGCCTTAGGGGTTGCAGTATTTGCCATACTTCTAGGTCGACTGCCAACAGTATTTACCAACAATGGCTATGATCCAGTTACATCGGGTCAATATACGATGCTGCTTGTAGCAGGACTGACTTTTGTCTCTGGTTTGATATTCCTTCGGGGCTTGAAGGGGGGCACACCAGAGAAACATTCCAACAAACCCTCAGTCGGTGAACTGGTAAAAGTTGGCATAGAATCAGCCAAAAACCCAAGAATTGCATTGGCATTTGGAGCAACATTACTGGCCAGAGCAGATGTATCAGTCAACGGCATATTTATTTCACTGTGGGCTATCACCAGCGGTGCTGCACTTGGTTTATCTGCTGGCGAAGCAATCAAGAGAGTGGTTGTGGTGATTGTTATCACTAACCTACTGAGCATCGTCTGGGCATTCGTGTTTGGATCAATCATTGATCGAATCAACCGAGTTACCGCGATGGTGATTGCCATGTCATTGGGAACCGTTGCATACGGATCAATGTATTTTGTTGACTCTCCTCTCAATTATTCAAACCTGCCTTTTTTCATCTTAATTTCTGCTAGCGCCATAGGGACTGTTATTGCAACTTCCAGTCTAATTGGACAGGAAGCTCCAATGCGACAACGCGGCACTGTAATTGGCTTCAGTGCATTTTTTGGCGCTGTTGGTATCCTTGCTGCGACAAAATTTGGTGGTCAATTATTTGATGTAATAGGACCAAGGGGTCCATTTTTATTGATAGCTGTAACGCATGCCACACTGTTGTTGGCCGCAATTGCTGTTCGTATAAAATCACCGGGTCAGTTTTTTGGATCAAAAGTAACCGAGCCAGAAGAACTGCCCTAATGATCAGAAAAGCATACGCTGATACCTCTGGCGGTCAATGCCATTATCGCTATCAAAATGGAACGGGCGATCCCGTTGTATTCTTGCACCAAACCCCCAGTTCTTCCCAAATGTTTGAAGCAATCATGGTGCGACTCCAAGATCACTCGACCTATGCAATTGATACCCCTGGCTTTGGGCAAAGCTTTAATCCAAACCATGTACCAACGATGGAAGAATACTCTGGTTGGTTGATGGAAACGATCCAGAGTTTTTCAATAGATAAGCTTCATCTTTTTGGGCATCACACTGGCAGTTCCATGGCCATCCAGATCGCCCACGACCACCCAGATCTGATAACATCTTTAACCTTGATTGGTCCCTTCATTGCCACCTTTGAAGAGAAAAAAGAGATGCGAAAAGCAATAAGCTCTGATTGGGGTCCTGTTGAAGATGGAAGTCATTTAATGACAGTATGGAGGTTGGTTGGCAACGACTTAGGGGCAAAAGGCAATATTGAATTGCATCACAGGGAGATGCTGGACGCACTCAGAGCTCATGCATCAGCTCACCAAACTCATGAGGCTCTATGGGAATATGACTTTATGAAATTTTTCGAAAACATCAAATGCCCGATGCTTGTCATGTGTGCTCCAGACGACATCATGTATCCATTCTTTCATCGGGCAAATGAACTACGCCCTGATTCTGTGAGCATTGAAATCAAAGGGAAAAATCTAGAACCCGACCTTGATCCAGATGCCATTGCCAAGCATTTTAAATCCTTTATTAACAACCTCTGAGTTCAACTGTGAATGCGATTAAAGCAGAAAGACTTTCGTCCTCTTTAAGTTGGGTTATCTTTGTTTTGTTTGTTGTGGTGTTTGCCAATATGTTGGAGTTGCCTAGGATTCCTATTGAATCACCCGACAAAGATTCATTGAGGAACTTTCATATTGCAACCGGTTCCTTGTTGTTTGCATGCAGTTGTTTTCGGGCCTATCTCTGGCTGCAATACCCACCTCAAAGGAAACAAGGAAAACTTCCAATCGAGGCATACAATCAACTCCATATCCTTCAGTTTAGTCTCTATTGTGCTTTTATTGCTCAAGGACTCACAGGTATTGTCACTGCCTGGTCGGATGGTCTTATGCAATTTTTACCAGGGGCTACGACAGTGCACCATTCCCTCTGGGTTTTATCAGGATATCTGCACAGCGTGTTCGGGTTTTTCTACATCGCAATCATTCTATTTATAATACTCACAGGTTTTTACCACATGATCCGATATAGGGTATGGAGATTCAGTATTTTTGCCTAAGAAAATGGAATTTTATTTAAAAACTGCAAAAAAACGACATTGGTTGTTGGTCTTGATTTTATTTGTAATTTCATGCTACCTACCCTACTTGATTTTTGGCGCTTATCCATTTGCCAATAAAACCAATGCCACGCCAGATGAAGTAGGCCTGTTAACACAAAATGTGAGTTTGCCAGACTTTTACCAAAACAACCTAGATGAAATCACTGCTAAGCAACGTAAATTGGAAGAAGACGCTTTCACAAGCTGGGATGGAGGAAAATGCCGGTTTTGCCATTCAATCAAAAGGGATGATCGAGATCGAATGGCTCCAAATTTGCATCGTATTTTAGGCAAACCTGCAGCAGTTTCTCAGAATTTTACATATTCTTCAGCCCTGATTGAAATGAGAAAGAATGGGTTAATCTGGACACCTGAGACAATCAATGCTTTCATATCCAATCCTGAAAATTATATCCCAGGAAACAGGATGAGAATGGAAGGGATCAAAGATCCGAAAACCAGAGAATTAATTATCAATTACATTGAGCGTGAATCGCAATGAGGGGAGAAAAAAATGGCCATTGAATTTGAACACGAAATCAATTTTCAATCCAATACTTGGAATAGAGATGCTTGGGCTAGAATACAGGGCGATCTGAATTCCGAAAAAGAGACAATCTGTTACGTGAGCGGACAAATATTGGGGGTAAAACCAGGTGAAGCTGTTAAACAACTCTGTGGGTTTGAGACTTTTTTATGCACTCGTTTAATGCCGGCAGCAGAAGACGGTAGCATAAGACGATTAAATAAAGAGGTTATCTTCTATACCGATTCAAGAACAGGACAAATGATAGACGAGTGGACTAATCCCTGGACCGAGGAAAAGGTAAAAGTTGTTCATGTGGCGAATGACCCTTTCAACTATACAATCTCAGAATGGCTGATTCTTGCCCCGGAAGACTTTGGAGGAGGAAAAAAAGGAGAACCAAGAAAGATTCCTTTGCTGTTTCCTTGGAAACGATCGGGTGATGTCATTACTCTAAATACTGACATGCACTTACATTATCCAAATGCATTACAACCTGATAAATGGGTAAGAGAATCGTCAGGAAAAATGGCTCAAGTATCAGAAATGATGCGCTATTTTGTTTCTGCAAAAGACTTAGAAAATCCAGAATTAACCTCAGTCAACTATACGGGTACTTGGAACCGCATCACTCCTTGGCTGCCGTGGATGCTGATGGGACAAACTCCTGGTCACTGTCTCTACATGAGTACCATGCTAAAGTCAGACAATATTGAAATTATTCCTGAACATGTTAGGAAATTTTCTGAAGAAAGATATCCTGGAATGTTGTCTGCTCCTACAGAAGATTATGGTCCCAGTATTTCGAGTCTGGAATACTATTCCAGAAAACAAACACCAGCCCCGCCTCTGAAGGATTGATCTGGGCGACAATCTTTTGGCATCAATTGTTTTATTTGGAGCAACTGGCAAAACCGGTTTGTCCTTGTCCAAACTGATTTCGAGGAAATATTTAGAACTGTCCGCTGCTGTAAGACCTGGAAGAGACTCCGGTCTATTAGAGTCGTTTTGAGTAAACAAACGTTAAATGAAATTACGAAGAGTGGCAGAGAACAATAATTTTGAACAATACGCATCCAATCGCCGTGCGTGGTATGCAGTGGTGGTGCTTACAGCTGCCTACATTGTTTCGTTTCTAGATCGACAGTTGTTGGCACTGGTTGTGGAGGACGTTAAAGCAGACCTAGTCTTAACAGACACCCAAGTCAGTTTATTGTTGGGATTTGCTTTTGCATTGTTCTATACAACAATGGGAATACCCATAGGCAGACTGGCAGATAAGAAAAGCAGAAAAACAATCATCGGGATAGGCATTACATGTTGGTGCATAATGACAGCGGCCTGTGGCTTGGCTCAAAATTACACTCAATTGTTTTTAGCCCGGGTTGGTGTTGGTGTTGGAGAGGCCAGCTTAAGCCCGAGCAGTCTTTCCATGATTAGCGATTATTTCCCTCTAGAAAAAAGAGGGAGAGCCATGGGTTTCTTTAATATGGGAGTTTCTGTTGGCTCAGGCATAGCCTTGATAGTTGGTGGCCAAATCATTGCTTATGTTGCTGGTTCTCCAAAAATTGTTCTACCTTTTATCGGGGAAATATTTGCATGGCAAGCGCTCTTCTTATATGTGGGACTTCCAGGCTTACTGGTTGCAGCTCTAATGATCACCGTCAAAGAACCTTCAAGAAAAGGTAAAATTCAAATCAAGTCTGAAGATGGCAAACAAACTGACGAAATATCTATTTCTCAAACCATCAAGTTTCTTTGGGCAAGACACCAGGCATATGGGTGGTTATTTCTATCGATGGCTTGTTCAGTAGTGATGGGTTATGCCTTCCTTTCTTGGCTACCAGCAATGTATATGAGGACCTACCAAATAGGGATAGGAACCGTAGCCCTTTGGCAAGGTGTTGCTTTCCTCATAGGTGGTCCATTTGGTGCTACGATGAGTGGCTGGCTCGGCGATTTTCTGTTTAAAAAATGGGATAAGACAGCACATGTTAAATTGTTTGCATACAGTATGATTGTGCTTACCGTGACCGCTGCATTAGTACCTTTGATGCCAAGTTACCAATTGGCAACGCTGATGTTTGTTCCACAAATTATTATGGCTGCCGGTCAAACTGCCTTAGCCCCAGTGGCAATAATCAATATCACACCCAATCAAATCAGAGGACAAGTTATTGCCGTTTATTTTTGTGTAATCAGTATGACCGGCTATACGCTTGGACCAATCAGCGTCGCTTTGCTTACAGATTATGTGTTCCAAGATGAAAGCCTTATTCGGTATTCAATCAGTATCGTTGCTCTTGTTGCGGGTGCAATCGGTACATTTGCAGGCTTCAAATGCATTCCTCATTACCGAAAATATATCTCAAGAGTACAAAGTGGTAATGTTGCCGAGTCGGCTTAAAATACATTAAAAAAAATAGGCCCTAAGGTTGATCAACAAATCTCAAATAATAAAATACCATCAAGATGGGGTGGTTTGTTTGCGGCAGGTTTTTGACCAGAGTTGGTTAGATCTTTTGGCAGCAGGGATCGAAAAAAACCGAAAAGATCCCGGCCCCTACGCCTGCGAATATACGCCTACAAACAAAGAGGGTGATTTTTATGATGATTACTGTAATTGGAATCGTTTTGAGGAATACAAAAATTTTCTCTTCGACTCGCCTGCTGCAGAGATTGCCGGTCGAATTACCCAATCCAAAAAAGTCCAACTTTTTCACGAGCATATTTTGGTAAAAGAACCGAAAACTTCAGAACAAACACCTTGGCATCACGATCAACCCTATTATTGTGTGGATGGAAATCAAGTTTGCAGTATCTGGCTGCCATTGGATCCTGTACCTAGAGAAATTGGACTAGAATTCATTGCTGGTTCCCACGCCTGGGGGAAAATGTTTATGCCAAAGAAATTCTTGACTAATGCAGAATACGATTACACACCAGGTAGTTTTGAATCTTTACCTAACATTGAGGTAGAACGGGATAAATATGAAATTCTATCCTGGGATATGGACCAAGGTGACTGTATTATTTTCCATTTCAAAACCCTCCATTCGGGAAAAGGCAATCCCAGAGAAAGCACTCGTCGACGTGCCTTTAGCTCCCGCTGGCTGGGCGATGATGCTGTTTTCGCAGAGCGGCCTGGAGAAACATCACCTCCCTTCCCTGAATTAGCATCCTTTAAACAGGGTCAAGCCCTTGACCATCCACTCTTTCCAGTTTGTTGGAGGAAGTGACTTCAATCAAAGAAGTTATAACTTTATGGTTGCTTTTTCAGCAGATTTGCATCTAAGGAAGTTAGAGCCTAAGACACAACCAATTCCTCAACCATCTGATTAATCAAAACTTCATCAAAACCAAGCTCTTTTAAAACTTCTCTAGTGTGTTCACCTAATTTAGGAACCTGGTGTTCAACTCCAAATCGATTGCCCTTCATCTGAATCGGTAAGGCAGGCAATTTGGTCTGCCCTCCTTGAGGTAGATCAATATCAAGTAAACCTCCAGATTCATTTAAATGTGGGTCTTCAAATAGGTCTTCAGGTTTTGATATTGGCGCAAAAGGTAGACCCGTTTGTTCAAGTTTCTCCATTAAATCCTGCTTAGTGTATTGTTTGAATAACGTCTTGATGCTTGGAATAATCAAGTTTCTTTTTGCAACCCGATTGGCATTCAAATCCATCGCCTTATCTTCCCTAAAATCGGTCAGGCCGAATGCCGCACAGAAAGATTTCCATTGACCGTCGGTGACTACCCCGACAAACACTTGTTCATCGTCTTTGGTCTCAAAAATATCGTATACAGCCCATGCCGAAACCCGAACTGACATCGGTGGTGGCGGTGAACCTGTAGTTGCTGTTTGTGCCATGTGCTGACCCATTAGATACACCACATTTTCAAACAGGGCACTGGTTACTTTTTGGCCTGTACCTGAAGTTTGTCTCTCCTGGACTGCAGCCAAAATTGCGATGACACCAAACATACCGCCCATAATATCAATCACTGAGGATCCTGCCCTCAAAGGTTGCCCTGGTGGTCCAGTCATGTAAGCAAGACCACCCATCATCTGAGCAACCTCATCCAATGCTGTCCGATTTTGATAGGGTCCTTCCAAAAAACCCTTGGCCGAGCAATAGATTAATTTGGGGTTTAATGATTTTAGGTCGTCGTATCCTAAACCAAGTTTTTCCATTGCCCCAGAGCGAAAATTCTCAATGAAAACATCGGTTCCAGTAAGCAGTTTGAGAACAATATCTTTCCCTTGCTTGGATTTCACATCCACAGCGATACTTCGTTTATTGCGATTGAAAGTCAGAAAATAACCCGATCCGGCACCAGTTAAATTGCGAGTTTTGTCACCTGAAATAGGTTCAACCTTAATCACATCTGCTCCAAGATCCCCAAGAATGGCACCAATAGCCGGTCCCATCACCATATGGGTCATTTCTACCACCTTGATTCCTACCAAAGGACGTTGCGAATTTTCCATCTTTTGTCTTGCCGATTAAAGATTGATTGCATTACTATTCTACTTGATATTGTGTTTATATATAGCCCTCAAAAAAACATAAAAACTTATGCATGAGTATGAAAAAATTGAGTTGGAAGCGGCAGTTTTTCAAAGACTGGTCGAACATTTACGTAAAGAAACGGAGCTTCAGAATATTGATCTTATGAATCTGGCAGGCTTTTGTCGCAATTGCCTCAGCAAGTGGTTTGTAGAGGCAGCAGCAGACCGGGGGATAGAAATTGATTACGATACTGCCCGAGAAAGAATCTATGGAATGACATACAAAGAATGGAAGCAGCGTTATCAGAAACCTGCCACCGCTGAACAGCTTGAAAAAATGAATCAGAAAAAACGTTCCTAATGGCCAAACAATCCTGGATCAGTCTGGATAAAGTCATACTGATCATTGGTTTGATAATCTACGGAACTGGGTTTTCACTCCTGTACATCATTTTCGCCCCTCTATCGAGAAGCATTGGGCTTAGCACAAATCAATTCGGCATTCTGATTGCTATCTCGAACGTGTCGCTGGTGTTTTCTTCGTACTTTTGGGGGAAAAAAAGCCAGTCGATGGGAAGAAAACCCGTATTCATCATAGGTTTATTTTCCTATGCAATCGCTTACGCTCTGTTTGCATTTGGAATTCAGATTGGTTTGTGGGGTCTACTTGCCTCTTGGCAGCTATTTTCATTGTTGTTCATCATCAGATTGCTCTATGGGAGTCTAATTGGGGGCATCCAGCCTGCTGCGACCGCCTACATATCAGATACTACAGATGAAACAACCAGAATCAAGGGAATGGCATTGATTGGGATGGCGTCTGGCATCGGAACCATAATTGGGCCCATTGTTGGGGGCGGGCTTGCTTTTATCCACCCCATTTTCCCACTGTATTTTGGTGCAGGCATCGCGGTTCTAGGGGGAATTTTATCGATGAAATTCTTAATCGAACCAAAGCAACAAACGCCTGTCTCTAAGACTGGCAATCTAAAATTTTACGACAAGCGCATCATGCCTTACCTGGTTGGCTGGGCTCTGGTTTTTTTAGTATTTACTGCAACACAGGTCATTGCAGCATTCTTCATCGAAGACCGGCTTGGTGTTGCCACTCAAAGTAACATTATCAAAGCAACCAGCATCTCTTTGTTGTCGATGGCCTTAACAACAACCCTGATGCAAGCGGTTGTTTTACAGATAATAGACGTGTCACCAAAAACCTTGTTGCGTCTGTGTTTTTTCATTTTTGGATCAGCTTTGTTTGCGATTCCAATGGTGACCAGCTTGGCCTACTTTTATTTGGCATTCGCAGGCATCGGCATTGCATTTAGCATGGTTACTCCAGGACTGAATGCAGCAGCGACCATGAGTGTTGAACCGCATGAACAAGGTGAAGTAGCAGGCCTGCTATCAGCAGCACCGGTTGTAGGTATGATTTTTGGCCCAGCCATTGGTGCCTTGCTCTACACCACAAATCCAAGTTACCCCTTCCTGTTTGGCTCTGTGGTAGCGATTGTTTTAGGAATTTATTTCCAATTTGTCAAAATCCCAAATATCTAGCTCTGAAATTATTTTTACATCAAGTTTGCTTCGCTTCTGTGAAGCCATCAGAAGCCTGTTCAGTTTTTTCATCCTTGCGCCAAATTTGCCTGGGTCCGTAACCATCTTTTCTCAGGAAATGCTCAGTGTAAACAATCCGATCTGGATTCAGCCTCATGAGTTGATATTGTGGGGGATGGTCAAATCCTGAATTAATCTCTGCCGCCGATCCTTGCCACCTGAAAATGGTCATGCCATAGTCCCACTCGGATGTCCCCGGATCCAATAATTCCGCTCGCCCGAACAACTGAGCGCCTTGAGCAGATGCCCAGCCTGCCATTGGATTTGCAACTGCAAAAGAAACCCTGGGATCACGCTCCATTGCCTTCAGTTTGGGGCTACCTGGCTGTGGAAATATATAGATCGTAAATTTGTCTGCATAGAATTCCAATGGGCTTACTATAGGTCCTTTGAGACCTAATGTTCCCAACATACCCAGGTTCGTTAGGGTAAGAGCTCTCTGAATACGGTGCTCTAACATGTCTCTTGGTAGGGGTTTTGTTGTCCAGGGAATTTGTTCTAGCCAAGGGTGTGCATTGCTCATTTTAATCTCCTAAAAATATCTACAGGTGAGTATACTACGACTTATGGTGGTAATGTATTGCAGCCTAAGAATGGGTTACTTGCTGGCCTAAAAATATAATAGTTCTGAAAGGTAATAATAATGTACACCAATGTTTGGTACGTCGCTGCTCGCAGCAGCGAGCTAAAAAACAAACCCTTGCACGTAAAAATGCTGGGGACCGATTTTGTGTTGTTTCGCGATCAAGAAGGCAAACCAGCCTGCCTAAGCAATGCATGTCCCCATCGTGGTGCCAGCCTATCAAATGGATCTTGCAATGAACACGGCATGGTGGTTTGCCCTTTTCACGGTTGGCAATTTGACCGAGAAGGAAATTGCGGCAAGATACCGTCTGTTGGAGAAGACGATCCACAAACTGCAGCACCAGGGGTAAAAACAGATCATTACCCGGCCATTGAGAAACACGGTCTGATCTGGACGTTTCTAGGTGACGAACCGAATCAAGCTGAGCCAATCTTTGAGCTTCCTGAGTTAGAGGATCCAAGTTTTACTTACATTGAACACGATGTAATTTTTGAATCAAATTTCCATTTAGCTAAATTCAGCAACTTGGACTACGTCCATCTTCCAATTGTGCATGGAATCAAATTTGAAAATCAGGAAAATCCATTTCAACCCCCACCCCACCAAGTTAAAAGAACCGATTATGGGTTAACTGCATTCATTCAAACTGAAGCAACTTACAGCAAGGGAGAATGGGAAAATGTGAGAGAAAAAGGGACGCAGGTAAAATCTGTACTGAAATATTTTATGGCAGGACAGACCCTTCGCGGTGAAGTTGAAATTGGTGCTATTGGCTCTGGAAGATTTAACTGTTTTTATGAATTTTCTACACCTATTGACCAAACCACAACCATGATGAGGTATTACTTCTTCCGAAATTTTATGACTCAGAAAGAAATGGATGCCGTAGCTCTTGAAAAAAACTTGAAAAATATTCTTGAAGACAAAGAGATTGCCGAAGCACAGGTCCCCAAGGCAGGTCCAGATGGCATGCCAACCATTGTTGGCAAACATGAAGATACAATCCTTAAAGTTTATTGGGAACTGATGCATGAAATGAGAGATAAAGGCTGGCAAATTGACAACAAAAAATGGCAAGCGCTGGTCGCAAGTGGCGAATATTGCGTGGTTCCTTCCATTGCAAGGAAAGTAAATCCAAAAGGGTGGCAGTACCCTTCTATACCAAGATTAGAGAGTACCAATGGCTAGCCAAACAGGGACAGTCCTCATTACGGGCTCGAATCGTGGCATAGGTCTGGAATTTGTTAAACAGTACCTCTTGCTTAACTGGGAAGTAATGGCTACGTGCAGAAACCCTGCAGATGCTGCTGCATTGAAAAAATTGTCGGTTGACAACCCAAATCTGATATTGCATACACTTGACATTACCAATGAATCAAGCATTGACAGCCTTCTAAAAGAAATTGGAGAGTGGCCTCTAGATTTATTGATCAACAATGCGGCATATTTGGGACCACCCAATCCACAAAAATTCGGTCAAATTGATTATCAAATGTTCACCAGAAGCTTCGAGGTCAATGCAATAGGCCCTATTCGAGTGACTGAGAAATTGATGAAAAATGTACGCCAGGGAAGCATGAAAAAAATTATTTTTCTAGGCAGCGCTGCCGGATCCATTGCTCAAATTGCACCCCCAGTTACACTTTATTCTTACAGAGCCAGTAAAGCCGCATTGCATATGTCTGTACACAATCTTTACCATGAGCTCAAACCTGAAAAGATCATGGTATCTTTAATCAATCCTGGGCTGGTAGATACCCGAGGTTTCTTAGCTTTGCAGCCGGATGATCCAATTCCTGAGCGCTTGAGAAAAATTGTGCCTATAGAACTCATTAAAATGATCCAAGACGGCAAAATCCCAATGATTACAACGCTGGAATCGGTGACACAGATGATGCGCTACATAGAAAACTTAACCACAGAAAGCCTGCCACTGTTTGTAAATTGCGATGGGACCCCCATGCCATGGTAGTCTGGCGCGCCCGGAGGGATTCGAACCCCCGACCACCTGGTTCGAAGCCAGGTACTCTATCCAGCTGAGCTACAGGCGCAACTTCAAAACTCTGTGCATTATATATTAGAAATGAAAGGAAATAGTAATGCTTGCTGTTGGAGCTGTTCATAAGCTTCACTTATTGATATTTTTTGAAATTTAATTCTATCTCCAGGCCTTAATTGGCCAATTAAATGTCGGTCAACCAGTGCGATTTGCAACAATCTTGGATAGCCACCAAGGGTTTGTGCATCGGCTCCCAACAATATTGGTGAACCTTCTGTCGGACATTGGAGCGTACCAGGGAAAAGAGGGCCACTAATCATATGATCGGTTTTCTTGATTTTCAAATCCGGGCCTGCAAGTCGACTACCCATTCGATTCGAGTCATTAGAAACTGTGTAGGTTGCAGAAAACAAGAGTGTTTTTGAGGCTGCATCTATTAAATCGAATTCCGGTCCAGGCATTGCCATGAAAACCCACTCATTCGAAAATGTCTGCCTTAAGTCTGCCACTGATTTTAGTTGTCTTACCTGGTTTGTTTTGTCCCCAGCTGTGGGGATGACGTCCCCTGATTCCAACGCTTTTCCATTCAGACCGCCTAATTTAGCAGGCAAATAGGTAGAATTGCTGCCCATAAAGGCATCACAGACTAAATCTTCTGAAAATGCTATATAGCTTCGACAACCAACGAGACAGGCATGCATAGTCAACTCATCTCCGGGTTTAACCTTGCAAGGAATGAACATTGCAACCTGTTTTCCATTAATCTCTGGTTGCATATCTGCACCCGTCATCAAGATTTGCATGCTTTTTAGAAAACGCAATCGTGGGCCTGATAATGTGCATTCCAGGACGGAGGAATCGTACGATTGGCCATGTAAAAAATTGGCAAGTCCGAAAGAAAAAAGATCGGCGGCACCCGATTGAGGAACCCCCATATGCCGCCATCCATACCGACCATTGTCTTGAATGGTTGTCTGCAGTCCAGGAGAAACAACTTCTATGCTCATTGTCTTCTCTGGGTTTTGTATTGGTGAAACTGTTCCGGTGATATGGCTGTAAATTTAACCCGCATTCCTGTACTAAGTTTAAATGGATTTTCTGAACTGGGGTCAAATAAGGCCATTGGGCTACAACCAATAATTTGCCAACCGCCCGGGCCTCCTAAAGGATATATACCGGTTCGATGCCCTGTGATGCCAATGGATCCGGGCTGCAGATACAACCTAGGAACAGAACGTCGTGGCATAAATAAAGCTTCTGGCAAATCTCCCAAATAAGCAAAACCGGGAGTAAAACCAATCACAGTCACCCGATAGGTAACACTCGTATGTTGTTCTACCACGTCATCGATACTCAATGATTTTTCTTGAGCAACAATTTGCAAGTCCGGGGCAAATTCATCCGAATAACAAACAGGGATATTGACGATTGGGTGGTTTTGATTGGATTTTTGAAAATTGAATGCATCTATCTTTTTATCTAACTGTTTGTAAGCGTTTGCAACAGATATTTCAAGAGGGTTAAATCTGACTGCAAAAGACTCTTCAGCAGAAATAACATCGATCCACGTGCCTTCAAATCTCCTGAGATATTTTGCGAGTGCAAGAATGTATTCATTTAACTTACCCTGCAATTCTTTGGTTTCAGCTCTTACCAGAAAGGCATCATCACCAAATTGAGTTATGGATGGTTTAAAATTTTTTTTCATGCAGCAAAACTCTTGATTTCAATATTTTTGCTTTCAAAAAGTAAGCGAACCATTTGAGCTGTTTTCAATGCATCGGAACTGTCCCCATGAAGGCACAACGTTTCGGCCTGGATGTCGATGAATTGTTCGCTTTCTGTCTTCACTGTCCAGTTACAAACAATGCTTTCAGCTTGTTCGCAGCGTTCAGTTATGGTCTCTAAAACTGCTCCTGAATGACCGCGATTCACAAGCGAACCGTCGTCTTTGTAGCGTCTATCTAGGAAGGCCTCACTAACAAAGCTGGATCCAGATTTTTTTGCCACGTCCGCCAAAATTGAATTGGGTGGCCCAACTATAAAGAGATCTGGGTTGATCTCATTGACCACATTGATTAATAAATAAGCCAAGTTACTGTTGCTTGCTGCATCGTTGTAAAGACGCCCATGAAGTTTTACATGAGAAGCTGGAACATTTAACGCTTCGGACACATTTAAAAAAGAGCAAACTTGATCAATTAGAGATTTTTTTAAAGTGGATTCATCAATCTTCATTTTTTGCCTACCAAATCCCTCTGGGTCTGGATAGGAGGGGTGTGCACCGATAGAAACACCTTTTTCTTTGCAAGCAATAATAATTTTTTTCATGCTTTCTTCATCACCGGTATGGCCTCCACAGGCAATGTTGCAAGTACTAATGTGATTGAGAATTTGACATTCAAGAAAATACTGATTTTCAGTTTGATATTCACCCAAATCAGCATTGAGATCGATTGTCAGTTGCTTAGGTATCATGGCTACTAAATTTTTTTGCATCACCAAAAACCCCATTGTAAACGAATTTGAGTCAAAGAATTCAGTTACCTTTTGCAAAAATATCAACAAATGAATGTGCTAAAGAAAATAGAAAATCATTTTTTGTGCAATTATTTTTGCGCATTTTTACGCATTAAAATCAAACAAAAGGTTAATACCATAAAACTGCCATAGGACAAATACTGAATTTCTTCTGATTTTATTTTTTTAAAATTCAGTTAGTTAGAAACAATTCTTAAACTAAAAGCAATTGTGAAATAGGACACAAAAAATACTCTTTTATTTTTTTGTACTTTTTGCACATAAAAATCTTGATAAAAAACTACCTCCCAGTAACATTTAAACCATCTCAAGAGACCGATCGGAAGGTGAGTGCAGAAACCGAAAGAAGAGTCGAAAAGAGAAAGAGACCTAAAGGGTGAAAGCGAAGACGGCTGGAGAAGCTAGCAATAACAAAAGCCGACTCCCACCAAACTCGAAAAGAGAAATCGAGTAAGGAGCTGAAGAAAAAATCTCACTTCAGACACCTAAAGGACTCGACTGAGAACAGAGCCTCTGGCTCTGTTTTTTTTTGTTCAATAAAAGTAACTTTAAACTTTTTTGGATTTAGTTGTTTGGTATCCAACCCAGGACAGCAAAACGGCCAGAGGAAGTGCACCCCATGCTGCAGATAAAGACGAAAGACCCAAGATGAGCATGCCCTTAACGGCAAACCAGCTCCCCATTGCTTCTCCAGATCTGGCAACAAAGGTATCCATTAAAACCGTTGATTTATAACGTTCCTGTTTTTTTAATGCCGTAAATATGGTCTCACGTGCTGGCTTATTGAACCCATATTCAAAAACCCTCAAGATACAGACGACTACTAATACCGTGGTGAATACAGGAAATGTGGCATAGGCAAACAGGCCGGCAAATAACAGAAAACCATACGCAATCAAGACCGCTGCAATACCAATTTTCCTCAGAATATAAGAGGTGATAAAAAATTGGCAGATTAAGGTCAATGGGGTAACAATCTGTTCGATGCGGGCAAAAAATGCGGTTCTCTCGCATGAATCGGATGACCAATTCTGAATGATGTCCAAGGCAATCATCCATCCAATTGTCATCACTGAAGTCCAAAGAATTATATACAAGGTTAGGTTTCTAACTGAAGGAGCACTAAACACACTGCGGAAAGGATCCATCCAGGACCCACCCAATATTTCTTCTGGCTCCTCCATGTTGCTGGGGTGATTTGCTTTGGGTTTGAATCCCAAACTTAAGACCATCGCAATGCTCAGAGCAACAACGGACACAACAATCAGGCTAAAAGGACCCCAATCAGACATCGATGCAGTGCCACAAATCTCGGTGGAGAAATACCGGGCGACTGATGAGCCTGTAAACGCACCCAATGATCCTCCTGCACTGATAATCCCAAAGTATTTTTTAGCCTCGTGGCTCTGGAAGAAATTAATCATTGCTACCCAAAAAATTGAAACAACAAAAAATGAGTAAACGTTGCACCAGATGTAAAAAACTTTGGCAATCCGTGCTCTACCCGACTCGTCCAAGAAATTCCAACCCAGTAGAAAACACAAAAGATTCAGAATAAAAAATAAATAGGTGTAAAGAACAATCCTCTCCTTCTTTACCTTTGACACAAGCCAGGAATAAATGGGATTCGCTAACAGCATTACTAAAAGAACAATGGAGAGTAAAACAGGAAGATTTTCCAGCCCAGCTTGCACCGCCATTTCGTTTCTAACAGGTCTTATGACGTACCATGAACACAAGACACTGAAAAAAAAGAAAAATGCCTTTAACAATGACAAGACTTGGCCTCTAGGTATGTCCAGTTTTGGTTTAATATTGGCGTAGCTCATAGTCTTTACTTGGCGGAGAGGGAGGGATTTAAACCCCTAAATTGATTCCCTATGACTCTCCAGCCCCTATTTTATATGAGTTACTAAATACATAAGTAATTATTTGACTATTTACTTATAACGTAGAAAATAGAGAAACCACATCAATTGAGATGAAACAATGAACTTATCAATTAGCAGGTTATGCAATACGGCAGCTCTTATTCTACTGTTGGTATTTTCTACCGCATATGCACAGTGGTCAGACCCACCCTCAGATGAAATCGTGATTCGAGGTGGTTGGTTGTTCGATGGCATCAGCAACACACGCAGGCAAAATACGGGTATTGTGATTCGTGGAGGGAAAATCGTTGAAGTCGACGCAGATTTACAGGGAAAGGTTCTTACGGCAACCAGCGTAGTGGATCTGACCGACTCGGAAACGGTTTTACCCGGCATGATCGATCTGCATGCACACTACAATTTTGATCTCGTCGATGTAGGTCGTGTGGAAGAAGTTGTCTACAACGGCATTATATTCCTAGCAAACGGAGTGACATCAACCTGGTCAGCGGGTGAATACTATCCTGAGCGAGTTCTTAGGCAGCGGGACCTGGTAGATAGTGGTAAAGCAACTGGTCCGAGACTTTTCGTGTCGGGTCCTTATTTTGGTGGATTCAGATGCGAATACAGCATTAAAACAGCCGCGGACGATTGCTCTGCCTGGCCGAATGATATTACGGAAGAGGAAATACGCGCAGAAGTCGATAAATGGGCAGAACAGGGGGTCGTCAGTATTAAGATTAAACAGGCAACACCCGGTGAAACCAAGATTCTAATCGAGCAAGCTCACAAACATGGCATGACAACGACAGGACACCTGTCCAATTACGAAGGCGAATACGATGTGCATCCGAGAGACGCGATCCTGATGGGGCTTGATCGTCTTGAGCATCAGATTACATTGGGAAGTGGTGGCCAGGAAAGCGCTGAGATGGAGCAGATGATCGATCTGATTCTCAAACACCAGGTGTATTATGACGCCAACTTGCAGATGTACGGTGGAATCAATCTACGAAAAGAACTCGGAACAGACATGGTTTGGACCAATGAGGGGAAATACTTCACCCCCTATGCTCAGGCATTGCTCGAGAAACGAGGCGACCCGCCACCGGAATCAGACGTGGCCGAATATACACAGCGCGTGCTCGAATTGAACAAACTTTATGAATCCGGCGGTGAGAATCTTCTCATCGTAGGCACCGATGAGCCGGTTTATACGACGTTGTTACCAGGGTTTGCATTCCATCGTGAACTCCTGGCAATGGTGCACGCGGGTTTACCAAATATTGTCGTACTGAAAGCAGCCACAATCAACGGCGCTAATGCACTTGGTATAGGAGACAAACTTGGGTCCATAGAACCCGGAAAACTGGCTGATCTCTTCGTCACCAAGGGTAATCCGTTTGAAGATATTAAAACTACACGAAATATCCAATTCGTAATTAAAGATGGTGCAATCTATTACCCGGAAACACTGCTAAAGTCAGCGGAAGGCATGATCGGACCCCAAGGACCCGATGATCATGCTACTTGGGAACTGCATATTGAACCATTGAGGCCAGTAATACCACATCGGTAATTAATTTAAAGCTCTTAACTTTTATACTATATATATTATTTATGTATAATATTTATTATACATTTTTATTATATATATTTTGTAAATGGCGAATCGAAGAGAAAGATTTAAAAAGCTGTACCCCAAAAGACTAAAGAACGCTGTATGGAATATTCAATCCATTGGTAAATTATCAGCACGTACAAATTACATTTATGAGAATAAAGAAGTTGATGATATTTTATTAACACTTATATTTGAAATTAAAGGAGTCATGGTTAAATTTGGATTAGGCTCAACTGATATGAGCTCAGTTTTTAAAACAGAAACAGAAAAAAAAGGCCCAGCATTCAAAGTAGAGACAGATGAACTAATTAAAAAACTTGATGAAATGCACAGGTCATTAGACGAAAGCACAAGATCTCTACAAGAAGCTATTTTGTTGTTTACAGCAAAAGAGCATGAAAAATCCCCCCAAGTAATTAAAAAAAGAAATAACTACAAAGATGGTAAGAAAGATGGCTATTGGGAGTCATTTCATGACAACGGCAAATTAAGCGAAAAAGGAAATTACAAAAAGGGGTTAAGGGTTGGTATTTGGGAATCCTATCATGACAATGGCCAACTGTGGGTAAGAGGAAAATATACTAAAGATGGAACGCGTGATGCTAGTTGGGAATATTTTGATAAGAATGGAAAGAAGTTTTAGAGAGTCTGGCGGAGAGGGAGGGATTCGAACCCTCGATGGGCTATAAACCCATACTCCCTTAGCAGGGGAGCGCTTTCAGCCACTCAGCCACCTCTCCTATCCTTTGTTTATAAGTGTTTTAAAGGTTTATCTATTTTCGTCTGCTCTTTTCGTATGGCAAAACACCTCTATTTCCACCTATAAAAACACTCTTATATTTCTTATTTTACCATTTTCCAGAAAATCCAATGCTGTATCTTATCATTTTCTAATTCTGCTACAAGGCGTAGGCAGGTCGCCTATGGGGGTACTCCCCATATATATCTAACACTCGTACATTTCTATCCAGTTTGGTTGTCAACTATCTGTTACTGACTGTATAAAGGTGTCTACAATTTTAATTAAATTCATTTTTTCCATCAAAATAAACTATGTTTTTTATTTCGGGTGGTTCCTCTACACATTTTAGATTAATGCTGTATGAGTCGGGATGTGAACGAGGTTGATAAAAACTTTTTATTCCACAACTTTTACAAAATAAATGCTTTGCTTTTTTGGTTCCAAAAGAATACTTGGTAATTAGTTCATTGCCTTTAATGATTTTGAAGTCATCGTGCCTAATAAAAAGGTGCTCATAGTCAAGCATTTTGCATATGGAGCAGTTACATTTCCAAATTTCAATAGACTCATTTGAATAAAATTTGAATTTAATCTCTCCACAATGACATCCCCCAAAATACTCTTTCATAATTTCTCACCCTTCTTAAAATCTCGAAATGTCTTAAATCGAGGAAACCTTAAACTCCAATCCTCGTCTTTCTGATTTTGTGTAGCCATATCTGCTTGTATCTCTACAAGCTGTCCAATCAGCTCATCTCGCTGTTTCCAGAACTCCTTTCTCTGTTTGTCTGATAATCCTGTTCCAACATTCACTCGATAGAACTTACCATCATCCTCACCTTCAGCCACAAGCGTGCCAACCATACCTTTAGCTTTGCCAACACCTTCATTTACAGCGACAACCTTTAATGTCACTTCAATGAGAGGTTTTACCTTTAGCCAAGCAGAACTACGCTTATTCTCATACAAGCCTTGTATAGGCTTAACCATCAAGCCTTCATATCCTTTGTCTAATGCTTCTTCGTTCATTTCAGCAAACTTTGCTTGACCATCTTCTGTGTCTAAATCAACAAATTCAAAAGAAACAATTTCAATACAACTTATTTTATTAATGTGAAGAAGATTGAGATAAGAATAACTAAATAAATTATCTAAATATCGTTTCCTATGAAGGATATCTAATTTGCCTTTTCCAACTTCCCACTCTTCTAATGGCAGAGCGTCAAATATGGCTAGATAAGCATCTTCTGTTTTGGCATCGTCTTTTCTCGTGACTTGCTTCATCAATGACTGAAAATCCTCACTCATGACTTCTGCGTCAAGCATACAATCTTCTAACTCCATTTTATTGAAGGCTTTTGTGATGTGAGGGAAATTAGTTAATACCTTTCCATTTCGAGAGTACATTGTGACTTTACCATCATGGACAAGGGTTATGACTCTGACACCATCAAACTTATATTCGACTAAGCACTTGCCAACTAACTTTTTGAGATGTTTCTTAGCGTCTTGAGCGAGCATGCAACCAAATACAGCGATTTGAAAGTCTAAGTCACTCTTCTTAGCAACATTATTGACTGTCTTTACACTTACTCCACACCTTAAGTCTTTTCTCAAAATCCTTCGATACCAATTATTCCACTCATCTTTTGTTGCATATTCCATATGTTCCTGGATGAGTTCTCTCGCCTTATTGCCTGTTACCTTCCTACTTATAAGCTTCTTAGCCAAATCTTCACTAAACTGCTCAAAACCCAACCCAAAGCCATCCTTTTTAGATATAGGTATCTTTGCCACACCAAAAGTTGTAAATGGAGACAAAGCCATTTCTAAGCCTTGTTGGAATTCTTTGTCGTGGAGAAAGTTGCTTAGAACTTGTTCTTTGAAAATCCTACTTCTGCTTGTTCCAAGCTCTCGAATTATTTCGTGAGATTTCATTTAGAGACTTAAGTTGTTCGCTTTCATCCACTCAGCCGCCTCTCCTTCTCATTGAATGATAGATTATATAGAATTGTATATTATTCTCGTAATTTACGATCTCTTCTTTAAAGTATAAATGCAATTAGAATATTTTAATGTTAATTCTGATACTGACGATATCATCAAAGCATTAGAGCTTAATGGAGCTGCTGTTGTAGAAAATCAAGTTAAGCCTGAACTAGCTGACACTATCCTCAGTGAACTTAGAGAGCACTTTGACAAAATAGGAAAAGGTAGTGATAGCGGTTTCACAGGATATAAAACACGATGGGTTAGTCGATTATTAGCCATTTCAAAAACTTCGGCAAAGCTAGTTGACAACCCAAGGGTAATGGAAGTGACTGATGGCATTCTGTTAAAACATTGCGATAATTATCGCATTGGTAGTCTTACAGCAATTGAAATTCTTCCTGGAGAGAAAGATCAAGTACTCCATTCTGATGATGGGATATATCCTGTTAGGATGCCCGGCATGCAATTCCAGATTAGTGCAATGTGGGCATTAGATGATTTTACTAAAGAGAATGGTGCAACGCGGGTAGTTCTAGGTAGCCATCGTAATTTCTCTGCCAATGTCTATCAATCAGAAGAGAACATTGATTATTTCACTCCTGATACAAAAGAAAATAAAAATAATACAGTCCAAACCGTCATGCCTAAGGGATCGGTACTGTTTTACATGGGTTCAACTCTTCATGGTGGGGGAGCAAACAGATCTGATAAACCTCGTGCTGGCATAATCAATACATACTCACTTGGTTGGCTAAGACAGGAGGAGAATCAATATTTGAATGTACCAAAAAAAATTGCCAAACAATATTCAGAAACAGTTCAAAAATTGATGGGTTATCAAATGCACCGAAATCTTGGTGAATATCAAGAAACAGAAGATGAATAGATAATAATCATATCTCCTAATACTCAAGATATTCGCTAAAATTTATTAGATTCCCTTCACTATCAATAGCAAGAATTTGATTGTAACCGGGTTGTTCATCAATCCCAGAAGTATCATTGATTGCCTCTACCACAGGGAATGATGCTCCTTTGCTTTTTAAATATTCATAAACTTCTTCTGCTGAACCTATTGAGAGATCAGCATAACCATTGCTTCTATTCGGTATCGGTGTCCATGAATTTTCACTCATTGGCCCAACTAAACCGAACACGCTTGTTGTTGACCAAAAGCCAAACCAATTGTCATCTCGATAGGGCTCAGAACCAAATAAATTTTTATAGAAACGGCCTGCCTTTCCAAGGTCATATACTGGATAAGCAGTGTAGTCCATGCCATTAACAGGTGTATCCTTGTTGTATCTGTTTTGTGCTATAAACGTATGTTCTAATTTTAAATCAAGGCCTTCCCTTTTCCAGACCTGCGTTAAGAGGACATTAAAGCTTCTTTTAGGATTAGTTCGCATATTAATAGACATTTCAAGAGTCACGAGATGTCGATCAGCGATATTTCTTATTTGGAAATTTTTTGTTGCCACATCAGCATTAATTCCATTTGGTCCCCCATCAAATGACTCCCAGCGGGATTGAAGAGCTTGCTTTATTTGCTTTTTCCCCTGAGCAATTCCATAAGCATCATCAATCCAAACAGCTTTATTGGTATGCATGTCAATTAGACTTGAAAAATCACTGGTGATCCATGTACTAATCGCTTTAGTTAATTTCGAATAAACTGGAGGCTGGCCAAATTCACTTTCAGACTGAATTGTTGGTTTTTTATTCTGTGATGTATTAGTGGGCTTATACTCTCGCCAGATAACAATATTTCCGGAAGAATCTTCGGTGATCAAACATTCAGCTCCTCCGCAAGATTTAGTTCTTATGTTGATGTTGAGGAAGCCCTTGATTTTATCTCTGATATTGCTTAGTGAATTAACGTTTATAATACCGTATCCATTTGCACGGCCATTAATGACTGAAATTCTGTCGTCAATAGGCTCAGAGTCCAGTTCAAAATAAGAGTCTCCTACTCTAAAAGATGCACTTGTAGATGTGACTATTTCTGGTGAGCCAAGAAGCGGTGAATAAAAATCTATCGCCCTTTGTAAATCTTTAACTGGATAAACAAAATCAAAAGTAAAAGGTGCCCGTCTATTGGGAACTGAATCTGGGGGTTTATTTATATTAGGATTGTCTAGTCTAAAGCTTTCAATGTGTCCGATAATTTTCCATTTATCTTCAACTTTATGGAAAACCTGAAAAATAGTTGCCAAATCTGAATACTCCCATCGCGCTCCACCTCTGATAGCGACACTATAGAGTGCAGTAGAAAAATCCTTTTCGCTATGGATCTGCATATCACCTATTTCAAGTTGCATGGAAGAGTTATAACCAGAGGGGCGTTCGCCTCTGGACTCATTTTTAATTCGCCTAAAAACATCAGTGAACCCATAAGTTACGCCTGCACCGCGAAATCGAATTATTTCCTCATCTAAAAATTCACTTAATTCTTCATTTCTCCCATCTAGCCAATGCCTATGATAGGTTTCAATCAAATCCATTATTTTCTCTTTATCTTCTATTCTTTGATAGCTACCTGAAACTTTATATCGGTCAAAAACAAGACGTCCCCATAGAGATCGATCAGTAACATATTTCGACTCCATTTGTACTGGAAGAGGATCGTTTATTATCGGATTAGATAACTCTATACTCGACTTCTTATATTTGTTTGTTTCTGCAAAGTTTCCGGCGAACGTCAAAACCGGAATCAAAAGACCAAATATAAGAATTAGTTGTTTCATACTATGGCTCGAAAGGCTATAAAATAAAGGGCTGATTGATATTTTTAAAGATTTTTTATCCAGTCTCTAGCAACGTCAAAAGATTTATGCAAATTATCCACATTGGGTCCACCAGCGTTAGCAAAATTTGCTCGGCCTCCTCCTTTGCCTCCAAGTATTACCGACATATGCTGGGCTAAAACATCTGCTTGGATTTTGGTAATTAAATCCTCAGTCACGCCAACTGCTATTCTAACTTTGTTTTTAGAACTAACACTGGCAAGGATAATCACCCCTGAACCGATGTTTTGTTTCATTTGATCGATGGCCGAACGCATGACAGACATCTCGGAACCCCGATCCAGTTCTTTAATAAGCACAGACAAACCATTGATTGTTTCTATTGCCGTTTGACTGTTGTCAGAAGGAAGTTGAGCAATTTGGGATTTTAAGTCTCTGATTTCTAGATTCATCTTTCGATTGTTGTCCACGAGAGTTTGAACTTTTTCCTGTATCCCATCCCTGCCGGTTTGCAAAACATCAGCAAGTTTTTCAACCAGATACTCTGTTTCTTCTGCCCATTTCAACGCTGCATCTCCGGTTATCGCTTCAATCCTTCTCGTACCAGAGGCAATACTTGACTCTGAAACAATTTTAAATAAACCAATCTCATCAGTATTGGTGACATGAGTTCCACCGCACAGCTCGTTAGAAAATGAACCAACATTAAGTACTCGTACTTTCTCTCCATACTTCTCACCAAACAGCCCCACGGCACCTGAGCCTATGGCTTCATCATATTTCATGATACTTGTTTCAACCTCGATATGCTCTTCTATTTTGTTGTTAACGATTGCCTCAACTTCCCTTATTTCTTCGGTATTGACTGCCTGATGATGAGCAAAATCAAAGCGAAGCTTTTGATCCTCTACCAGGGACCCGCGTTGGGTAACATGATTGCCTAAAACACCAATCAAAGCAGCATGCATAAGGTGTGTGGCAGTGTGGTTGAAGGTAATTGCCCGGCGCCTAATGGGATTAATGGTCGCAGTGACATCTTCATTCATTGAGATGCTGCCTTGAGCCATGGTGCCGAGATGAATGTGTGCATTTCCTGAATGTTGTGTGTCCGTAACTTCAAAAACACCATTGCTGGATTGAATGGTGCCGATGTCCCCGACCTGTCCACCGCTTTCTGCATAGAAAGATGTTTTTTCTAGGATAATTTGACCGCTTTCCCCTTTGACTATCTCATCAGTCATCTCGTCTTTTATGATGCCAATTACTTTGGAGCTGTTTTCCAATTGTCCATACCCCAAAAATTCCGTTTGCAACTGATGATCAATCTTCTTTACTTCAGACTGGGCAAATCGCCCCCCAGCCTTGGACCGTTGTTTTTGCCGATCCATGGCTTGGTCAAACCCAAGTTTGTCTATTTCTAGATCGTTTACTTTGGCAATGTCGGCTGTCAGATCAACAGGAAAGCCATAGGTGTCATAGAGCTTGAAAACAAATTCTCCAGAAAGGATCTCCCCAGGATTGGAACTGATCTGTTTTTCCAACAATTTCATTCCCTGAGAAAGAGTCGTTGAAAACCTTTCTTCTTCCATCAATATAATCCGTTTAATGTATTCATTTTTTTGCTCAAGACCCGGATAAGCTTTACCCATTTCTGCAGTCAATGGGTCAACAATTTCATAAAAGAATGGGCTCTCAATGCCAAGGTCATAGCCATGACGCAGTGCTCTTCTGATGATTCTCCTAAGGACATATCCCCGTCCTTCATTTCCAGGGCTAATCCCATCCATGATTAAAAATGCAGCCGCACGAATATGATCTGCGATGACCCTCAAGTGGTTGTTATCGCCCGACAAGCCCGTAGCAGAAGAAATTGATGCGATAAGATTTTTGAACAGATCAATATCATAATTACTATGCACACCCTGCATCACAGCCGCTATTCGCTCAAGGCCCATACCTGTATCAACAGAAGGTTGTGGTAACGGATTTAACTGGCCGTCTTCTGTCCGATTGTATTGCATAAAAACCAGGTTCCAAATTTCGACAAATCGATCACCTTCCTCTGATTTTGAACCTGGAGGACCTCCCTCAATGTCTGGACCATGATCAAAAAATATTTCTGTGCATGGACCACATGGTCCTGTTTCTCCCATCGACCAAAAATTAGAAGACTCCCCCATCCTGATCAATCGGTCTGGATTAATTTTAATTTGATCCAACCAGATAGAAGCCGCTTCTTGATCATCTTCATAGACGGTAATCCACAAACGATTTTGATCAATTTCCAGTTTCTGAACAACAAACTCCCAGGCAAAGTGAATCGCTTCTTCTTTAAAGTAATCACCAAAACTGAAATTTCCTAGCATTTCAAAAAAAGTGTGGTGTTTGGAGGTATAGCCAACATTCTCAAGGTCGTTATGCTTGCCTCCAGCCCTCAGGCATCTTTGAACTGTGACCGCGCGTTTGTATTGCCTTTGCTCGCTGCCCAAGAACACGTCTTTAAATTGAACCATCCCAGCATTGGTAAACAATAATGTTTGGTCATTTGCAGGCACCAAAGGTGCGCCAGCAACCCTTTGGTGTTGTTTTGATTCAAAAAAATCTAAAAACAACTCTCTTATTTCATGAGTATTCATTTCTCTATTCATTATTGTCCGTTGACACAAAATGCTTTAACGCTTCCATTACTTGATAATCTTTAAAGCCTCTGTTGCTTAAAAACCGCATAAATTTTAATTTTTTATCATAATCAACTTGTTTGCCTTTACCCAGTTTTTTCTCAAGCGCATCGCATGCAATCTCTGACCATTCGTTCTCATCGACATTTGCAAGATGGCTGGTGATTAATGCAGCATCTATGCCTCTCTTCTGCAGCTCTGACTCTATTCTTAGTGGACCTTTGCCTTGTTCCTTGCGAGACAAGATGAATATTTCGGTAAACCTTGAATCGCTCAGAAGATTATCGTCAATCAATCGATGCAATTCCGTCACAACTTGCTCTTCATTGAAGTCTTTTTTGAGTAATTTGGATTTTAATTCGAAAAAAGAATGTTCTCTTCTGGCCAATAGGTCCATGGCTTTCATACGGATCAAAGAGCCTTGTGACTGGGGCTCAGTCAAAATGATGTTGTTTTTTAATTTTAGTCGTCTTCAGACTCTTCATCGTGTTCTGCATCCTCAGAATCTGGCAGCATAATTTTTCTGATGTTGTCTCTGAGTTCGTTAGATATTGATTCATTTTCAAGCAGGAAATTCCTGGCCTTGTCCTTTCCTTGACCGATTCTTTCACCCTGATAACTGTACCAAGAACCTGATTTTTGTATTAGGTCGTTTTGAACCCCCAGATCGATAATTTCACCTTCGACAGAAATTCCATGGCCATACAGAATTTCAAACTCTGCAAGTTTGAAGGGGGGTGAAACTTTGTTTTTAACCACTTTAACTCTGGTTTGATTACCCACAATCTCATCGCCTTTTTTGATTGCTCCAATCCTTCGTATATCCAACCTAACGGATGCATAAAACTTCAAGGCACGTCCTCCTGTTGTTGTTTCAGGATTGCCAAACATTATGCCTATTCTCATGCGTATTTGATTAATGAATATCACCAGTGTGTTGCTTTTTTTAATGCCTGCAGCTAATTTTCTGAGCGCCTGGGACATCAATCTGGCTTGAAGGCCAATATGTGATTGCCCCATCTCACCTTTTATTTCGGCTTTTGGAGTCAAGGCTGCAACCGAATCAATAACAATGAGATCAACGGCTTTAGAATTCACTAGCATATCGGTAATTTCGAGAGCATCCTCGCCGCTGTCGGGTTGTGAAACAAGTAATTCTTCGGTATTGACTCCTATTTTTTGAGCATACGTAGGGTCCAATGCATGTTCGGCATCTATGAATGCAGCTGTCCCCCCTGTTTTCTGGCACTCGGCAATTACTTGAAGAGTCAATGTGGTTTTTCCTGAAGATTCAGGCCCATATATTTCAACGACCCTGCCTCTGGGTAAGCCGCCTATCCCCAAAGCGCTATCAAGACCTATGGAACCTGTTGATATTGTTTGAATCGAGTGATCTACATTATCGTCACCCAATCTCATTAATGAGCCTTCGCCAAAATTTTGTTTAATCTGCTCGATGGCTGCTTTCAGTGCTTTGTCTTTTGTCTTTTGATCCATACCAACTAATTTTTTGAAGCGAGTGTGAAAAATATTCTGCAATCACAAAAATTATATCCTTTTAGATAATTTAATTCTTGATTGATTTAAGTCTTCCTGACTCTCTTAAAAGTATAATTAAACCTCCTAAAATTACGATCGATGCCCCCAGCCAAATATTCACATCAATGGTTTCAGCAAACAAAAAATACCCGGCAGCCGCGGCCCAAATCAAACCGGTGTATTCAAAAGAAGCCAATAATGAAGCCTCGGCTTTTTGATAGGCCAAATTAAAGAATATAAAACCTATACCGCCTAAAACACCACACAAAATAAATAAAATCCAGGCTTCTGTTGTTGGAGCAACCCAATTGAATGAACTGCCAACTCCGCCTACAAGTGTTGGGCCAATGAACATGTAAAAACTTAAGTTGTAAGTGGTTTCTTTGTTGGCCAATTTCCTGGAAGTCAATGAAAGCAACGCATACGTCACGGCAGCTATAAAAGCATAGAGCGTACCTAGATCAACAAAACCTTCGGATGGTTGTAAAATAAGGAGAATGCCGATGAAGCCTATCCAAACTGCAGACCATCGCCATTTGCCAACTGTTTCCCCTAAAAAAGGACCTGACAACGCAGTCACCACAATCGGGGCAACAAAGATTATGACCATACAATTCACCAGTGGAATCAGACTTAAGGCAAGAAAAAATGTGATTGTGGATATGGTCATCAAAGTGGTCCTTAAGATATGCCATCTCCAGTAGCGGGTTTTGAAACTGCTCTTTCCTTCGGCAAAATATCCTGCACCGCCAATAATCAAAAGAGAAATGCCACCCCGCAGAAAAATGACTTGTGTAACAGGGTAATTGTTGAGAAGAATTTTTACTAGCACATCCAAACAAACCATTAAAAATACTGCAAACAGCATATAACTGATGCCCGTAGACACAAGTTTATTATCAGGCATAAAACTTTAATCGTTGGTCAGTTTTGTATTTGATCGCAGCCGCCTTTTACTGGCAATTCAATGCCCTCTAAGATTTTGTTAACGTCAGATTGTTCGTTGGACTCAGCTGCTTTCACGATAAGCCTTGGGGATATGTGTGGGGCAAATAAATTAATGAAATTGATCACATAATTTGTCAGTAGCATCCCCCGCCTAAAACCAAACCAAGCAGTACATTGGGGAAAGATTTTTTCACCGCTAATCGCTGCAAAATCTTCGTGGTCGTCACACTCGTAAGCCATTCCAGATATAACACCTATGCCCATACCCATTTTCACATAGATTTTTATGATGTCTGCATCTCTCGCTGCAAAAACAACATTGGGCTCCAAGCCAGCATTCCGGAAAGTTTCGCTAAATGAAGTTTCTGGGGTGACGCTAAAAGCGTACGTAACTAGGGGTTCTTTTGCCAAGCGGTTGATGGTTAGATTTTTAAAATCTTTTTTTATAGCATGCCCCAGTGGCGCAATGATTGCATTGAACCAATGGTAAGCAGGCAACAATACCAGTTCCTGGGTGAGATCCAGTAAATCCGTTGCTATGGCTATATCGACTTCATTACTCTGGACCATCTCTTTGATCTGCAACGAAGAACCCAATTTCAGTTCCAATTTAACTTTAGGATAATCAAGTTTGAAGGTTTGAATCACCTCCGGTAGAACATATCTAGCCTGTGCATGGGTGGTGGCAATTGTCAATATTCCCGCATCAACAGATGTTATTTGCTCGCCCAGCAAACTGATGTTGTTAACGTTTTGAAATATCTTTCTGGCGTACAAAATAACCTCATTGCCAAATGGGGTAAGTGCCGTCAGCTTCTTGCCTTTCCTTACAAAAACATGTGCTCCCAATTCCTGCTCAAGCAATTTGATCTGTTTGCTGATTCCTGGTTGGCTTGTGTTTGAATTTTCCGCAGCTAAACTGATGTTCAACTTGTTGTCGACAACTGCGAGAAAGTATTTTAACTGTGTTAAAGTCATGGTCGCTCGTATTGCAATAGGGCAAATAAAAAGAAGATTAATTATAACAAATAATTATATATATGATTCTATTATAATTCTAAGCTATATTCTCATTTATAGAAAATATTCATATATATTTCAATAGTTTAAAAAAATTTTAAACTGCTACTGAGATGTATTTTAATGATCGTATATAAGCGATCGCAATAATAGATTTTATTCTGAATCTCGGCCTGCAACCACTATCGCTTCGTACATGACGCCTTGATCAAATTTTGCAAACCATCTTGCGCCTATTCTTGGATTATTCATTAAAACCAGAGGAAAACACTCGCTTAAAAAGCTTGGGTCCCTTAGGTCAGAATTTATTTCATAACAAAATAATTGACTGCCTTCTTCACCTTTAACCCACCATTTTCCCTGGTACTCAAGATTAGATTTTAAGCTGCCATTGCGTCCAAAGTACAAATCTAGATCAAATGAATTTTCTTCTTGCATGACGGTGTAGCGAATCGTTGCATTATAAAGATTGGTCCAATAATCCGGTTCAGCATCGGTGTTTGTAATCTGCTGAGCATAGAGAGTAAAACTGGAAATAATGATCAGACAAAAAGCGATTAATTTTGGCACGCTACGAGCAGTCATAATTTTTACATATGAGTTCATTCAATACTGATTAAGTGAAAAAAGTACGTATTGCAGATCCAAAATTTTCCGTGTCAACTAAGAATGAATCATGTCCTTGCATTGATTCCAGTTGAATTAATTTACAATCGATCTTATTTTCTTGAAATGCATTGCAAAGCTCTAGTTGGTAGTCAAAAGGAAAAATAAAATCTTTATCTACTCCAATGATGGTGATTTTATCCAGCTCAAAGCCACTCAGTGCATCAGCCAATGACTCACCGTAAGCTCCAAGATCAAATAAATCAATAGCTCTTGACAAATACAGGTAAGCATTTGGATCAAAGGAACCAACAAAATCATTCGATCGATTGTGTAGGTATTGTTCAATCTGAAAATCAACTTTAAAAAAACTGTCCCTATGTTCAGATGAAGGCACTAAATCCCTGCCAAAACGTTGGTTCCATTCTGCTGCCGACCGATAGGTTATCATGCCAAGCATTCTTGCCAATTTCATGCCGTTGAGGGGAAGATCATCAACGGTGTATTGCCCTGACTTCCAATCGGGATCAGAAGTAATCATTAGCCTCTGCAAAGACCTTAATGAAATGGAAAACGGTCTGGATGCGCTCGCAGTTGAAATCAACAATAGTTGCTCGCAAATGCTAGGGTATTTCAACAACAAACCCATTGCCGTCATTCCACCCATTGAGGGCCCAACAACGGCTTTCAAAGAATCAATTCCCAAGTGTTTCAAAACTTCTTTTGTGGTTGCAGCAATATCCTCTAAGGCCAATTTTGGAAATTCAAGACGATACGGTTCTTCAGTTTTGGGATTGATACTGGCTGGACCGGTAGAGCCAAAACAACTGCCCAAAGAATTGGCACAAATCACAAAATATTGATCCGTATCAACGGGTTTGTTTGGTCCAACAATATCCTCCCACCAGCCAAGCGAAGGATCTGCATCAGCTGAAGCTGCATGTGCGGAAGGCGATAAACCTGTGAAAATTAAAACTCCGTTATCCTTCGAAGCATTCAAGGTACCCCAGGTTTCAAAAGCAATTGTAGGCGAGTGCAGGACACCGCCAAATTTGAGCTCAAATGGGCCCTTTAAATAGCAGTATTGTCTTGCATCATTAACCATAATAATTTTGGATATATTATCCTAGAGTAATTAGGACTGTGATCCAATAAATAGTTATATGCTTAGACCCAAAAAATGTAAGTAACGAATAATTATGTTATTAACATATAGACTTGTAAATTGTGACCAATCAGAAATCTGTGAAAAAAATGAACAGTAGATCTTTAGTTGATTGTATTGGCAATACACCTTTAATACGGCTGAATAAAATTTCAGACGCAACGGGGTGTGAAATTTTAGGCAAAGCTGAATTTATGAATCCAGGCGGTTCGGTCAAGGACAGGGCTGCACTGGGCATGGTTCGAGATGCGGAAAGGAACAATGCTTTGCAACCAGGAGGCATAATTGTTGAAGGCACTGCTGGCAACACGGGTATTGGCTTGGCTGTTGTTGGCAATGCGCTTGGGTATTCCACTGTGGTTGTTATGCCCAACAATCAAAGTATTGAAAAAATTATGACGCTTAAGGCCTACGGTGTAGATGTTAAATTGGTACCACCCGTTCCGTTCAAAGATCCAAATCACTTTGTCCACCAATCAGAAAGACTTGCTAAGAAGTTAAATGCCAATTCCAAAAATGGTGCCTTCTGGGCCAACCAATTTGACAACATTGCCAACGCTAAATTTCATCAAGACACCACAGGTCCTGAAATTTGGGAACAGACCAAAGGATTGGTTTCTGGATTCGTCTGTTCTGCAGGCACCGGTGGCACACTTGGAGGTGTGGCGCGGGCATTGAAAGGATTCAGTTCAAACATTACCATTGCTGTGGCAGATCCTCCAGGCTCGGCTTTGTATGATTATTACACCAACGGCACGTTGAATTTAGAGGGATCCTCTATTACGGAGGGCATTGGCAACAGTCGCATCACAACCAACCTTCAAGGTGCTCCCATTGACATGGCTTTTCAAATTGAAGATCAAGAATCAATTCCCCTTGTGTATCAGATGATCCAGGAAGAAGGACTGTGCCTGGGTGGCTCCACCGGAGTAAATGTAGCCGGAGCAATTCGGTTGGCGAAAGAACTGGGACCTGGAAATACCATCGTAACCATACTGTGTGATTCGGGATTGATCTACAAAGCAAGACTTTTTAATAAGAATTTTTTGGCAAAACACAAGATTCAACTCCCAGAATGGCTGGACATGGAGAATTTGTCTTAGAAACAATAGTTATATAGATCTTACAAACTAAACTTTCACAAAGTCTGTGAAAAAGATTACATTGATTCTGCCTATTTTAAAGGGAGTTGATTATGACGATACGAATTGGAGACGAAGCACCAAATTTTACAGCTGAAACCACAGAAGGGGAGATCAATTTTCACCAATGGATTGGCAATGGCTGGGCATTGCTCTTTTCTCATCCAAAAGACTTTACTCCAGTATGCACGACAGAGCTGGGATTCGTCGCGGGCATGCAGCCTGAGTTTACAAAACGAAATTGTAAAATCATTGGTTTGAGCATCGATTCCGTCCAAGACCACTCCGAATGGTTGGGAGATATTGAAGAAACCCAAGGCAATGCTGTCAATTATCCGCTGATTGGAGATACCGACCTTAAGGTGGCGAAACTCTACGACATGATACACCCCAATGCGAGTGGCAAGGCGAGCGAGAGGACAGCCATTGACAATGCCACAATTCGATCAGTTTTCTTAATAGGACCGGACAAATTGATTAAATTCATCGTTACCTACCCAATGACCACCGGCAGAAATTTCAATGAAGTTCTCAGAGTGCTGGATTCGATACAATTAACTGCCCAACATCAGGTGGCAACTCCGGTTAATTGGCAACAGGGTGAGGATGTAATTATTGTCCCTTCTGTCTCTGATGAGGAAGCAGAAAAAAAATACCCTGAAGGGTGGAGAGCCCCGAAACCATATCTTCGCTTGGTGAAAACACCCAAATAATATCTGAGAACTGGTATACATTCTGTTGTTCACTGCGTATGCAGTTAATCAAATACATTAATTAAGCCTTCATTCAGTCTTGTAAGGTTCTGCTATGTCTTGCAGAAACTGTAATTAATAGGATTAGTTGATTCAATGTTATAGGATGTCAATTTGTACCTACAGATATGAGAAAACTTACCAAAACAATTGCAAAACTTTTCTTATTAGTGGTAGCTGCAGTGGTCATTTACCTGGCCTATTTGTATGCCCAAGAACCCATAGTGATCAGTAGATTAGGGGGCGTTCTCATAGGTAAAAAACCCGGAATAACTGAACGAGTCGTCTCCGGTAACGGGTCCGTCCTGAACGATAACCAAGAAGGTCCCACAATCGATACAAATGCTTTGACTCAAGCAATCGACTATTCGGATCAAAATGCATCGCATGCCTTGCTGGTTTTCCACGAAGGTAAAATGCAATTGGAACATTATTTTTCAGGGTATTCAGAGAATACACTCTCCAGCACAGCCTCCATGCATAAAACCGTGTTGGCCCTGTTAATTGGCATTGCTATTGATCAGGGTTACATCAAAAGCGTTGATGAAAAAGCTTCCACTTACATCAACGAATGGTCTGAAGACAACCGCAATAAAATCACCATCAAACAGATGTTGCAACAATCAAGCGGAATTGGTTACCCGACGTTCTCACCTAATCCATTGGCAGAATGGAATCAGCTTGTGGTGGGAGATCACATAGAGGAAGTGACGCTTGATCAAGTTCCAGAAGAGGAACCTAACTCTGAATTTGCATACAATGGAGTCAATCCTCAGGCTCTGGGAATCCTTCTTCAGAGAGCAACAGGACAAAGATACTCCACTTACCTTTCTGATAATTTATGGAAACCTCTAGCCGGTGACGATGCATTTGTGATTCTTGATTCAGATAAAAATAGAATGCCACGCATGTTTTGCTGCTTGGATGCAACCGCAAGGGACTGGCTAAGAATTGGCTTGCTTATTCTTAACAAAGGCAAAATTGGCAACCAGAGGGTGGTTTCAGAACACTGGATTGATGAAATGACCGCTCCATCTGATTTAAACCCTAATTATGGGTACCTAACTTGGCTTGGAGGGGAACATCAAGAAAATAGAATGTACAACAAGAAAAGTTCTGCAACCGCTTACCATTCAGAGCCTTTTTTAGACAAGGACATTATTTACTTGGATGGGTTCGGTGGTCAGCGTGCTTACATTATTCCTTCCAAAAATCTTGTGATTGTTCGAACTGGTTCAATTAAAATGAATTGGGATGATTCACGACTCCCTAATTTAATCAGCAAAGGAATAAACTGAAAAAGGACAAAATGATTAAAAAAATTCTACAGTGGATAGGGGTTGTTGTTAAAAAAATTTTGAAATGGCTCGGGATCGGATTCTCTATCATCATCATTGGAGGATTCATACCAGCAACATTGGGAGCCTACGGTCTGTTTTGGGAAAGATATACAACCTCACTGCTTGGAAATCCCCTCGACCCCAGATTGTCCTGGTATACCCCTTTAGAAAAAACAACGGGTAATTTTTCGCAACCGCTTGCAACACTAGTAAACGAAGGCAGTACCATCCAACAGGACGTTTTTCAAGAAGCCAGTGACTATGCCGAACTCCATGGGAGTGACAGCCTGGTGATCCAGCACAATGGCAAAATTGTTTATGAAAATTACTGGAATGACACCAAACCTGAGAGTTTGTTTGCACTGCATTCAATCACCAAAACAATGAATGCCTTACTTATCGGCCATGCCATAGAAGAAGGCTTTATTGATTCGGTGGATATTCCTGTCGCAACATTTATAGAGGAATGGAAAGGCTCCAGTAAAGAAAATATTCAAATCAGGGATTTATTGAATATGGCAAGCGGAATACAAGAAAGCTACAATTTCAATCCCACCTCGTCTCGAATCCAAAGAATCATGGGACTCGATATTGTTGCACCAAACATTGCAGCGGAAACAAAGGGCAAACCTGGAACCGCTTTTTCACATGCCAACCCCAACAGTCAAATTCTAGGAATCATTATAGAAAGGGCAACCGGCCAAAGATTCAGTGAATATTTTTCAGAAAAAATTTGGCAGCCCTTGGGGGCAAGGGATGCTTTCTTTTTTGTAGACAGGCCTGGAGGCATGGTCCACACCGACTGCTGCATGTGGGCTTCAATCAGAGACCTCGTTCGTGTGGGTGAAATGTTGTTGGGTAAAGGAGTTTTTAAAGGTAGTCAAATTATTCCCGCCGGCTGGGTGGATGAAATGATCCAACCTTCCAAGGCCAATGTGAATTACGGCATGCAATTGTGGTTGGGAAATGAATTTGTTGAATACAGGCCCTATGACCCAAGCACAACAACCTTTGCAAACTACCATTCCGAACCATTCCAGGTAGACGATGTTTTTTATCTTGATGGCTTGGGCAAAAAAAGATTGTACATAGTTCCATCGAAATCATTGGTTATCCTGAGAACAGGGCCCAATTCTTCAGAATGGGATGACTCAAAGCTACCCAACTTGTTGATTGGAGCTTTAAACTAAAACAAAATAAAGGAAATCTAGAAAATGAAAATAGCAATTATTGGCGCGGCATACACAGGACTCGCAGCAGCAAAATATTTCAAAAGCCTAGGACATAGCATCAGCGTCACGACCACGAAGGAATCCAGAAGAGAAGAATTGGAACAAGTTGCCGACAAGGTCACGGTTATGTTTGGCAGCAACCGAGAAAAAATGAAAG
>ERZ813253.18-NODE-18-length-84316-cov-10.498284_pt1 | contig 84316 bp, 77 predicted proteins | sample MGYA00520893_ERZ813253 | MGnify/ENA primary metagenome ERZ813253 (study PRJEB31669, sample SAMD00080414) | marine metagenome | biome: oceanic hadal pelagic zone biome; feature: marine hadalpelagic zone; material: sea water | place: Pacific Ocean:Izu-Bonin Trench...
TAATCAATAAAAAGAAACAGAAAGCGGAAAGTATGAGTCGTAAATCCGGAATGGATATACAGGATGCTGACTACGAAGATGTTGAATGAAAGCTATTAGAATCATTGAACATGGCGGTATAGAAAAACTTATATATGATGAAATTCCAGAACCTTCCCTTCCCCCTCATAAGGTTAAAATTCAGGTAAAAGCCGCTGCATTAAATCATCTGGATATCTGGGTGAGAAACGGACTTCCCGGCCTACTTATACCGTTGCCATTAATAATGGGGTGCGATGCATCGGGAACTATTCTAGACGTTGGTTCTCAGATTAATAAATTTCAACTAGGTGATGATGTGGTCATTCAGCCCGGCACCTTTTGTGGTGAATGTCAATACTGTAATGAGGGGAGGGAAAATTATTGTTCTTATTATGGCATTTTAGGCGAGACGGAAAATGGCACCCAGGCGGAACATATTGTTCTTGACCCTATCAATATTTACCCAAAACCTGCACATCTATCCTATAATGAAGCGGCGTCTATGCCTTTGGTTTTCATGACCGCATACCAGATGCTCATAAAACGGGCAAAATTGCAGCCTGATGAAACCGTATTAATTTATGGGGGCAGTTCAGGTATTGGTTCTGCAGCAATCCAGATTTGTAGTGACTTAGGTGCTCAAATAATTGCTACATCCGGAAATGAATCAAAAGGTAAATTCTGCAGGGAATTGGGTGCCCATCATGTAGTCAATCACAATCATGAAAATTGGTTGGATGAAGTAAAAGAAATTACGGGTAAATCTGGTGTGAATGTGGTATTTGAGCATGTGGGTTCTGCAACATGGACACAATCAATCAGAATTTTATCCAAAGGGGGACGGTTGGTTACCTGTGGAGCAACCACCGGCGCTGATGTGAATATTAATTTAGCACATCTATTTATGAAACAGCAATCTATTTTAGGTTCTACCATGAGTAGTATTTCTACTTTTAAAGAGGTTATGAGTAAAATTAATAACCAAAATTATAATCCAATGGTGGATAAGATATTCGCTATGAAAGATATTCGGGATGCTCACGAATATATGGAAAACAGGCAGCAATCAGGTAAAGTTGTATTGGTTCCTTAGTAGTTGGTGCGATTGTTGAATATTCTCATTAAAATTCCAATTATCTTTATTCTATTAATCAGCACTGCTATGCCTAATATTTTTCATGGTATTGCTTTGCAGATGACATCCAATGGTACAGGGATATATTATAAACCCGGAATCAAATTTAAACAGCATTCTAAAATGATGGTTGCACTGGGAATTCATTTAGAAAATAAATATCAGAATTTGAGCAGAGTTGATGTTGGAAATAGAAACCGTTCGATTTATCTAGATTTATCCGCTGAATTCAAACAAGAATTGCTGCAGGAAATGATTGCTGGCGCCTTCAGGCCAGTTATCACTATTCAGGGGGGAAGTATAGCAGATGTAAGGTCCATATCAGGTACTGATAATTTAGGGAATTGGAAATGGAAATATGCAATTGGAGCTGGATTTCAATTTTATAATGTGAGAACATTGAACGAACTCACACTGAAATATAATCAAAATCCTTTTACCAAAGGGAATATGGCATTTCAATTAGCAATGTATTGGAAATAAGGAGACCAAACCATGTCAGATGATTGTTTATTTTGTAAAATTATAAATGGAGTCATCCCAGCAGATATTGTGGATCAAAATGATACTGCCTTGGCATTCCGCGATATTAATCCGCAGGCAGCTACACATATTTTGATAATCCCCAAAGCACATATTGCATCAACCCGCGATTTAAATGATGGGAACATTCACTGTTTATCAGAAATGGCAGTAATGGCGAATAAAATTGCAGATAGTGAAGGAATATCGGAGTCAGGATATCGCTGGGTAATTAATACGGGAAATGATGGTGGACAAACGGTTCATCATCTTCACCTACATTTACTGGGGGGGAGGCAACTTCAATGGCCACCGGGATAGGAGAATATTGGAAAATTGAAATTAGTATTCCCAACAACTTTTCATTTTCAACTTTCATTTTTTTAACGTATGTACATTTCTAAACTTAATTTACAGGGGTTTAAATCTTTTCTTAATAAAACAGACCTGAACTTTGGTGAAGGAGTTACGGCTATTGTAGGTCCCAATGGATGTGGAAAAAGTAATATAGTGGATGCCATCCGCTGGGTTTTGGGGGAGCAGAAAAATTCTATATTGCGATCCGTGAAAATGGAAGATGTAATTTTTAATGGTACCAAAAATCGCAAACCATTGGGATTTTGTCAGGTATCCATGCTTATTCATAATAATCGTGGGATCTTGCCTATAGAATACAACGATGTGGAAATATCACGCCGTCTATATAGAAATGGTGAAAGTGAATTTTATATCAATAAAACACTGTGTCGTTTGAAAGATATCCAAAATCTGTTTGTTGACACAGGAATGAGTTCAAATGCCTATTCTGTGATAGAGCTAAAAATGGTTGATTCTATTCTTTCCCATAATGCATCCGATAGACGAAAAATGTTTGAGGAAGCCGCAGGAATCAATAATTACAAACAACAGCGGCAGGCGGCTTTACGGGAAATAACTGCAACACGTGCTGATATGGAACGGGTGAATGATATTATTGTAGAAGTCAATAATTCCATAAAAAATATCAACTTGCAGGTAAAACGATTTAAACGTTTTAAAAAAATAACTGAACAACATAAAACACTTACAATTGAAATAGCCAGTGCCGAAATTGGGCTCATTAATATTAAACAAATTCCTTTACAGGAGAAGTTGGGTCAATTAAAGAGTAAGCAATCCAGTTTGTCTGGTCAAATGAATTTAGATGAAACCCTCACTGAGCAGGTGCAATCTCAATTTGAAACTAAAAAAGAAGAGCTCAGCAATTGCCAAAAAGAAATTTCTAATCTTGAGAATAAATTATCCGAGTTAAATAGTAATCTCTTGGTATGGTCAGAAAAAATATCAGGAAATGAAAATCAGAAACATCATTTTTCTGATGAGCTGCAGCATAATGAAGATAACCTTGCAATTTCTGGGAGAAAAATTGATGAATTGAAATCTAAAAAGAAAAAGTTAATGCCTGAAATTAAAAAATGCCAAACTGATTTTAAAAACCATGAAAACCATTATAAAGAAGTAAAAGAATATTATGATAATATTCTAAGAAATCAGGAAGAATTAAAAAAGCAATCAGAATCGGTATATTTGAAAATCCGTGAAGAAGAAGGTTTATTAGAAAGACTTAAAAATACAATTTCTGAATTAGAACAGAATAAAAAAACTCTTAATGATAAAATAGAACATAATAATCAAAAACTGGAAAATTCGAAAGCAGATTCGAATTTAGCTCGTGCCAATGTAGAAAATCAGGAAAAGAAAAATGGATTACTCAGCTACGAAGTAGCCAGTCTGAAGACTGAACACTCAAAGTTAGAGAAGGATATTTTATCTAAAAGAGAAGAGGAAAATATTTTACAATCTAAAATATCCACATTATCCAGCCAAATAGAGTTTTACACCAATATCATTGAAAATCATGAGGGAAAGCCAGCAGGTGTAAAACATATTTTAAGTAATAGTAAAAAGTATCCTTTTGTATTGGGTGTCTTATCTGACATTATTGAAGTAGCTGATCCCTATCAATTAGCGGTTGAGACAGCCCTGGGAGAGTATGGTAACTATTTGGTAGTTGACAGTCAAAAGAATGCTCAAATGCTCATCGCTGAAACAAAAGGTGGCTTATCTATTTTTTCGCTGGATAACCTTCCTGAAGTTGCAACAGCTGAAATCCAAAATCATACTGAACTCCTACTAACAAAAATAAATTGCCAGCCTGAATTAGAAAAATTGCTGCAACTGCTTATTGGTGATGTGTGCATCCTCACTACTCATAAGCCAGAACCTTATTTCAGCAATACTAAAATATATAATTGGGTAGATATATCTGGCAATTACTTTGCTCATGGATATATTTTTAAATCTTCCGGAAATAAATCGGATTCAGTGATAGGGCGGAAACAGAAATTAGAACTGTTAGAAAATGAGCTCATAAATACTAAAAAGAGTGTAAAAATACTAAACGATAATTTAAAAGATCTTATAAATAATACCGATATCACCCGCAAGAATTTACAACTTAAAGCCGATGAATTAGATTCTGCTATACTGAAATTAAATAATTTTGAACAAAAGTTGAAACAACAGGATTATGTTGCAACTCAGCATCAAGAATCAATATTGGAGTACAAAGAAATTCAGAAAAAGATAGCTTCTCAAATTATTAATTACAACATCAAACTTAAAACATCCAAAGATGGTATTCATGACTTACGGAGTGAATACGAGAAATCATCTAAAGAATATGAAACCTTCCAGGAAAAAATAGCGCTGGATAGGTCTGAAATCAGAACCCAACAGCAAAATGTACAGGATGCCCGAATTAAACTCCTGGAAATTGAAAAAGAAAATGAGGGACTGGAATATCGGATTGATACTTTTATTTCACAGAAGAATGAATTAAAAGTACGCATAAAAAAATATAATTCTGAATTGCTGCGCATTGATAATGAGAATAAGAATTTACAAGCATCAATTTCTGATGGAAAAGAAAGACTAATTAATTTATCTCATTCTCTCGATAATACTAGTAGAGAAAAGGATGAATTGGAAAAATTTTATAATAAATCATATATAGAACTTCAACGCCTGCAGTCTGGGATTCGGGAGAGGCAAAAACAGAAGGATGAATTTATAAATACTATTCGTGAATATGAAATCACCATTGCTGAAGACAGTAATGAAATAAAGTATCATCATAGTCGAATCAATGAGCTTTATAATGAAGAATTATCGGATGACCCCATTAGTTTTGATGAATATGATTTACCATCCCGAAAAGCTGAGATGGAAAATATCCAGAAAGCCTTAGATCGTATTGGTCCGGTCAATTTGGCTGTGGCTGAGGAATATGAAAAAGAATCTGAACGGTCTGCCTTTTTAACAGATCAGTATAGCGATTTAGTGCAGTCCGAAAAGACAATTAATGAAACCATTGAAAAGTTAGATGGAGAAGCGCAGATAAAATTCATGGATACATTTACAGCCATTCAGGAAAATTTCACCATGACCTATTCCTCATTTTTTAGGGGTGGCGAGGGGCATCTTCGACTGGTGTGTGAAGATGACCCTCTGGAAGCAGAAATTGAAATTATTGCCCGTCCCCCTGGTAAAAAGACCCAAACCATACGCATGCTCTCTGCCGGCGAAAAAGCCCTTACAGCTATTGCCCTGCTCTTTGCCATTTACCTGGTAAAACCAAGTCCATTTTGTATTTTAGACGAAGTGGATGCACCCCTGGATGATACTAATATTGCAAAATTTACCAAAGTTTTGAAAGAATTCTCTAAAAAAACCCAGTTTATTGTAGTCACCCATAATAAGCTCACAATGGAAAAAGCCGATTATATGTATGGCGTAACACAGGTGGAAGAAGGGGTGAGTAAAATTGTATCGGTGAAATTTAGCAGTGAAAAAAGAAAAGAGTTTGCTTAATACAAATGAAATAAAATAGTACAAATTATATGCATTCCCTCCTAGAATCATTTGAACAATTTATTTATCCCCAATATTGTAATACTTGTGATACTCCATTATCGGAAGTAGAACAATTGTTCTGCTCAAAATGCAGAGTAAATGATATTCAATTCAGTAAATTAGGAAATTGGGTTCGGCAACTCAAAACGCATAAAAACCTGGATTATGCACATTCCTTTTATTGGTTTGATGAGGTTATTCAAGCCTACATTCATCATTTAAAATATTCTGGTTGGGATACTTTTTTACCTCGACTCATTAATAATGCCATCAGGGAATCTGAATTGCCCAAACAAGCAACAGAAGCGGTATTGATTCCAATTCCACTTCATAGGGTGCGACAGCGGGACCGTGGCTTTAACCAGGCAATGGTGATTGCTAAAGAATTAGCTCAGCAATGGAATCTAAATTTAGATGATAAAATGTTGAAGCGGGGAAAATATACGCAATCACAAACAAAGCTGAGTATTATTGAAAGACAGAAAAATATGTATATGGCATTTCATATGCTCAAAGATGCTCCTAAAGCTGTGTTATTAATAGATGACGTGCTCACAACTGGTTCAACAGTGGATGCATGCGCAAAGCAATTACGGGAAAGGGGCAGCACCTGGGTTGGCGTAGTTACATTAGCAACTCCAAAAATAAAGAAAATATATAGATAAAAAGTTCCTAACTTTTGTAATTTCTAGATCTGTTTATCAGTATAAAATATGAAAAATATTACAGAATTAGAATTAAATGGAAAACGGGTACTCATTCGAGTGGACTTCAATGTTCCTCTAAATGGAGGAATTGTATTGGATGATTTCCGGGTAAGAGCCAGTTTACCAACTATAAAACATTGCCTGAATGAAGGTGCTTCGGTTATATTAATGTCGCATTTGGGTCGCCCAAATGGTGAGATTGTGCCGGAAATGAGTCTTGATCCTGTAGTATTTTGTTTGGAAGATTTACTTGATAGGGAGGTCATGTTCTCAGAGGATTGTATTTCAGATGATGCCATTGGGCTTAGTCAGCAAATGCTTCCTCGGGAGGTTCATCTTTTGGAAAACCTCAGGTTTCACAAAGGTGAATCAGAAAATGATCCTGTATTTAGCGCTTATCTTGCCGAGCATGCTGTTATTTATATTAATGACGCATTTGGAACTGCCCATCGTTCTCATGCATCCAATGTAGGTGTATCCGCAATAATAAATGAAACTGCCATTGGTTTTTTGATGGAAAAAGAATTAAAATATCTGGGTGACGCAATGAAATCTCCTGAGCAGCCATGCGTTGTAATTTTAGGTGGCGCTAAAATTGATGATAAAATTACCCTCATTCACAATTTGATGGAAAAGGCAGATACTATTCTAATTGGCGGAGCCATGGCATTCACATTTCTAAAAGTACTGGGTAAAAATGTAGGGGCTTCCTTAATTGATGAGGACCATATCAATACTGCAGAAGATATTCTAACTCTCGCTGATAAAACCAATACAAAAATTGTTCTCCCTGTTGATGTAGTGGCAGGTCTAAAATTATCTAACGATGCTACCTGGAGAATTTCCAATTTAGATAACTTGAAAACTGGTGAGGCCGGCTACGATATTGGTCCGGAAACTACCATGGAATTTGAAATGCTCTTATCCAATGCTAAAACTATATTTTGGAATGGTCCCTTAGGTGTAAGTGAAATCCCCGCTTTTTCAACCGGGACCCAGGCAATCGCATCTGCTGTTATAGCCCAGACGGAAAAAGGTGCAATATCCATAATCGGCGGAGGAGATACGGCATTGGCGCTAAAAAAGTATGGACTAGAAGGGGGATTTACACATATTTCCACTGGTGGTGGCGCTTCCCTGCAATTGATGAGCGGTAAACAACTTCCGGCATTAGAGGCACTTCAGGAGTATGCGTAGAATACGATATTGTGTGGCAAATTGGAAAATGAATTTTAACTGTTCTGAAACTAAATCATTTCTTGAAAACTGGGAAAAAAAAGATTTGATTAATAAGGAAGTTAAAACTATTTTTTGCCCGTCATTCACTGAACTGAATACTACTGCAAAACTGCTCCAAAATTCGAATTCTGAATTGGGAGCCCAAAATGTATATTATGAATCCAATGGCGCTTATACCGGGGAAATATCATGCAGAATGTTGAAAGAATTAGGATGCCAGTGGGTGATCATTGGGCATTCCGAACGCAGATCTATTTTTGGTGAAACAGATGAAATGGTATGTAATAAACTGGATAAATTAACATCTGAAAATATGTACCCTATTGTCTGTATTGGAGAAACAAAAGTTGAGCGGGAAAATGGGAAAACAGAAGAAGTGCTTTCCCGGCAATTATCAGTGGCTTTTGAAAATCAAAAGGGGAAAAATATAGAAAATATTATCGTTGCTTATGAACCGGTCTGGGCAATTGGTACTGGAATTACAGCTACTAATGATATGATATCAGAAACACATCAATGTATTAGAAACATTTTTAGTACAAATAGTTTTAATGGAAGTAATATTTCCATTTTATATGGTGGTAGTGTAACAAATGAAAACGCAGCTGAGTTATCAGGAATAACGGATGTTGATGGTTTTCTAGTGGGTGGTGCATCGTTGGATGTGAACAAGTTTTATGCAATTTATAATCAACTTTAAGGAGAAATAATAATGTTATATGGAATAGCAATCTTTGTCTTTGTCTTGGTTTGTTTAATGTTAATGGGAATTATTCTATTACAATCCAGTAAAACGGGTGGAATGGGTACAGCCATGGGTGGACAAGCAATTAATACGGCATTTGGTGGTCATGGAGCTGATAAACTTCTGGTTAAAATTACCAGTGGATTGGCTGTTGCTTTCATGGTTTTGGCAATCACAATTGGAATGATGGATAATCCTGCTTCTCGGATTGATTTTAGTAATAAACCCACTCTTAGCCGTCATGAAGGATCTGGGAATACTTCACCTGCACCAGCAATTGATCTACAGCCCATTGAAAAGGCCGCTCCTTTTGAAGCACCTACCGGAAACGACGATAGCAAATAATCTAAAATCGCTGAAGTGGTGGAACTGGTAGACACGCTGTCTTGAGGGGGCAGTGGGGGAAACTCTGTGTGGGTTCGAGTCCCACCTTCAGCACGGCTATTCTATTAGAATAAAATGAGAAAAAATATGCAAAATAACATTCTACTCTGTGCAATCATCGGTTTCACCAATTTATTTGGAACTGCAGAAGATCATATATCTTCAATTCAGTCATCAATTGATAATGGTGATTATTTGGTGGCAAATGAAATATTTGACACAGCCATTACAGAATACGATGCAAATGCAGGATTATACTTTATTGGTGGAACTGTTGCTGTTAAGCTTGACAAACTTGATGATGCTAATAAACATTTTATAAAGGCCATCGAATTAGATAATAAAAATGAGTATTATCGATTAGAGCAGGAAAAATTATCTGAATTAAAAAATGGCATGACAAATGCTCGAAAAACCTATGATAGCGGCATGATAGATGATGCTATAATTGATTATGAAAAATTAACCACAGCTTTTTCTAAACATGCCATTGTCTTTTATAACCTGGGTCGTGTATATAAAATTAATAAAGAATATGATTCAGCTGTAAAAAACTATAAAAGGGCTATGGTAATAAATCCATTTGAGAAGAAATATTCTCTTGCTATTACAGCAATTGCACAGGAAATGGCAAAAGCAGGTGATACAGAATATCGTAGGCAAGAATTTGATTCTGCCATAGAAAATTATAAAAATGCAATACAATATTCTCCAGATTATACTACTGCTTATTTCAAACTTGCCCGAACCTATTTTAAAATGAAGGATTATAAAAATGCGAAAATATATTTAGAACAGAATCTTGCAGTTGATCCCAATCAGGAACAATCTGAAAAAATGCTTGGAGATATTTACCGAGTTACTAGTGAATCAGAAAAAGCAATAGAGCATTACAATCTGGCAATATCCTTTAATGGTAATTATCATCAAGCTTACTACTCTCTGGGGACAATTCTACTTTCAAATGGTGATTTGGAGAATGCTAAAATTGCTCTGAAATCTGCCCTGCAGCTGGATTCCAGTTATGCCAAAGCATACGGTACTTTGGGAACTGTAGAGCAAGAATTGGGTGAATTTGATTTGGCCATAGATAATTTTATTAAAGCTACAAATTTAGATGCTAAATCCTATAAAATTCATTATCGCCTGGCGAGTGTTTACAACATTCAAAAACAACACGAAAATGCCAAGAAATCTGCTAAAGAATGTTTGAATATAAAACGGAATTTTGCCCCGGCTTATTTTGAACTGGGTATTTCTGAAAAGGCACTTGGAAATAAAGTTGCCGCCACAGATGCTTTTGAAAAAGCAAAGAAAGATAAGAATTGGAGGAAATCTGCTCAATTTGAACTTGATATGTTGAGTAAGGGATTTTGATTAATTTTACACATGATATACTAAATTACGGTGAGAATAATTATCGGAATAAAGGGACATTATCAATGTCCTTTTTTAATTATTTTATAAGATGATTAAAGCTGTAATATTTGACTTAGATAATACTCTTTTGGATTTTATGAATATGAAATCCAAGGCGGTGGAAGCTGCGGTCCATGGAATGATAGAAGCTGGTTTTCAAATGGATAAAGATACTGCCTGTAAAAAAATATATTCAATTTACGAATCTAAAGGATGGGAATATCAGGAAGTATTTGATGATTTTATCCGGACAGAATTGGGTAAACTTGATTACAAAATATTAGCTTCCGGAATAGTAGCATATAGAAAGGCAAAAGAAGCCTCATTAATTTTATATCCCAACGTGAATAGTACTTTGATCACTCTCTCAAAATGGGGATTGAAGTTAGGTGTGGTATCCGATGCACCCAGTCGTGAGGCATGGATGCGGATTTGTTCCGTAAACTTGCATCATATTTTCGATGCTGTTGTTACATTCCAGGATACAGGAATGCATAAACCTTCTCCCGAGCCATTTGAGAAAATTTCGTCACTTTTGGATATTCCACCTGAAAATTCACTCATGGTTGGAGATTGGCCTGAGCGGGATGTAATCGGTGCAAAAAAATTAGGAATGAAAACTGCTTTTGCTAAATATGGAGATGTTTTTGGTACTGAAGAATCCGGAGCAGATTACGATATTTTAAATGTGAAAGAAGTATTGTCCATAGTAAAAAAAGAAAACCAGGTATGATCTTCATAGGAACAGATATTGTTCCATTAATCAAAATTGAAAAGATGATTCAAGAAAATGGAGCCCGCTTTTTAAATCATGTATTCACCAAGTTAGAGCAAAATATCTGTGATAGCAAAAATTCACCATCTATTCATTATAGCGGCAAATTCGCCGCAAAAGAAGCTGTAAAAAAAGCTTTATTGAGTACAAAATCTTTTCCTGATATTCCCTTGAAATCTATTGAAATACAAAATGATACTGATGGAACTCCCGTAGTCCAAATTGTTAAAGATAGTATCATTTATAGACAATTGAGAGTCTCAATATCCCATGCAGGAGAATATGCAACAGCAACTGCAATATTAGAATTAGAATGATTCCTGTATTATTAAAAAATGATGCATACGCATTGGATGAATCTACAATTTCGTCTGCTTATTTATCTGAAAAAGATCTAATGGACAATGCTGGTAAGAGTATAGCTCAATTTGTTACAGAAAATATTCATGATACCTTCAACAAAAAATTTATTGTATTAGCGGGACCCGGAAATAATGGGGGGGATGCTATTATTTGTCATTATTATTTATCATACTATGGGATAAATTCACAATTAATATTAGTCAATAAACAACAAGAGGAAAGTTGGATATTTGAAAAATATACGATTGAAAGTAATACAATTAATTTTTATGATGATGAAATTGAGTTAAATCCTGACTATTGGTACATAGATGGTATTTTTGGTATTGGATTAAAAAGAACTATAGATGGGAAATATAAAAATATTATTGATCTCTTAATTGATTGTCCCAATATCATTTCAATTGATATTCCATCGGGGATTTACTGCGATAATGGAATAATGGCAGGGACAAATATTAATGCTGTTTATACTTTGGCCCTGGGATATCACAAAGTAGGGCATTTTTTTAACGATGGTTTAGATGCCTCCGGTGAAATTCACGTTTTAGATATCGGGTTTAAACCCATATCAGAACCTCGATCTTTTTTACAATTGATTGAACCTGAAGATGTCTGTGGGGAACTACCTGTCTATTCTAAAAATGCCCATAAATACAGCCGTGGAAAGTTAGTAACTATTTCTGGTTCAAAAGGATATACTGGCGCTTGCATACTAGCAATTCAGGCGGCAATTAAAACTGGAGTTGGTATCGTAAAAGCTATCATTCCCGAAAGCCTGAATGTGGTTCTGGAAACATTGCTTACCGAAGCAATTACAATTCCGATTCAAGAATATGAAGCTGGAACTTTCACAAGAGAAAATTCAAGTGATATCTTGATAGAAACAGACTGGGCTGATGCTGTTATATTTGGCCCAGGATTAAAAATATATCCAAATTCTGGAGACTGGATGGCAGAGGTTCTTCGAAAATTGAAAAAACCGCTGGTATTGGATGCAACAGGATTTCTTCCTTTAATTGAAAATAAAATGACAGTCAATGAATTGCCCCCTGAAACAATATTAACCCCTCATTATGCTGAATTTTCCCGTATATTTAATTTGGATTTAAGAAAAGTTATGAATGACCCTATTTCTGCTGTTAAGGGTATAATTCCATTCTTAGAAAACCGTGTGTTAATATTAAAGGGTGCCACAAATATTATTGTTAATTCTGGTGGTGATATTTTCTTAATGAATCACGGTACGCCTGCCTTAGCAACAGCAGGCACTGGCGATGTGTTGACAGGAATATTAGGAGCCTTGTTGGCGCAGGGAGAACAATTGGATGAGGCATCATTACTTGCTGTGTATTTACATGGAGAGTGTGTACATCAATTTAATAAATTAATCAGCGGTATGGGCCTTACCGCTTCAGATTTACCTGCTATGTTACCCTATGCTTTGAATGAAGTGAATCATGTACATTAAATCTTTGAGAACATGGATATTTATTTCTTATGTAGGCTTGGTATTGTATTTTTCTGCCCAACCAGGAAATAATATTAGTTGGTTTTTTCAATTGTGGAAATATGATAAGATTGTACATTTTATGGAATATTTAGGTATGGGGTTCTTACTTATTAATGCTCTAAAAATAAAACCACTGAAAAAATCGGAATGGAAATTTGCAATACTATTCTTATTAGTTTTCCCAGTTATTGATGAGCTTTTGCAGCATTTTACACCAACTCGCATTCCTGATGTCTTGGATGGAGTTGCAGATGTTTTAGGTGGATTAACCGGTGCATATTTAAGAAAATATTTATAATGCTGTCATCACTCTATATTAAAAATTTAGCTATCATAGATGAATTAAATATCTCATTTAATGAGGGATTAAATATAATTACCGGTGAAACTGGTGCTGGAAAATCACTCATCATAAAGGCAATACAACTTTTAATGGGAAGAAAATTCTCTCCGGAAATTTTAAGAACTGGTTGTGATACATTGGTGGTTGAGGGAAATTTCAATGACCATAATAATAACACCGTAATTCGAAGAATATATAGGGAAAACAGGCAGTCAAAGTCATTTATTAATGATGAACCAGTCACCCAAAAAGAGCTACTTAAAACTACTCGTCTTCTTGCTGATCTACATGGGCAGCATGATCATCAGAATTTATTAGATTCAAGTACACATTTGCACTATTTGGACTCTTATGGCAGTTATGATTCTATGCTAATTAAGGTTAAAAATATCTTTCATAATGTACAAGAATATGAAATTAAACTTCGTAAGCTACTATTAAGGCAAAGCCAATTAAGAGAAAAAAGTACACTCTATGAATTTCAATTAAATGAACTTACACAATACCCTCTTTCAATAGAATTTGAAGAAGAAATAATAAGAAAATATCATCTACTGTCAAAAGCCTCTGAAATACAATCCTCTCTTTTATCTGTCGGTTTGTTATTGGAGGGAGGTGATTATGCAGTCCTAAATAGTTTAAATAAAATAATAAATGAACTTGAAAAAATTTCAGAATTTGATGAGTCTATTCTTACCATCCAAAAAAGAACTGGTGAAAATCGAATTGAATTGGAAGATATAGGTTTAGAAATTCAAAGGGTTAAAGAGAATATAATAGTTAATCCGGATGAATTAGAAAAAGTTAATGATATCATTTCACATATTGAGATGCTTAAACGAAAACATGGTGGTAGTATTGAATCTGTAATTGAATACAGAGATGCAATAATCCAGGCAGAGGTTGAATCTGGAGGGTGTAAGGCTGAAATTAATAATTTGGAAAACGAGTTTCAAAACCTGAAAAAAGATTTATTAGACAACTCAACTCTAATATCTCAATATCGTAAAAATACTGGAGCCAAACTGGAAAAGACAATTAAGGCTAATCTGAAACATTTAAATATGGCTGACACTATTTTTAAAATAAATTTGTATTCTAATCCTGAAAATATTATGGAAACTGGAATGGATTCCTGTGAATTTTTTATTTCCACAAATATTGGAGAAGAGTTACGTCCAGTTGCGAAAATAGCTTCAGGTGGTGAGATATCACGAATAATGTTAGCAATTAAAATGACTTTACAATCAAAAGATATTGTGAATACGTTGATTTTTGACGAGATAGATTCCGGAATTTCAGGAGCTACCGCTGAAAGGATTGGTGAGACTTTCGAAAAATTAGCTGAAAGTCATCAGATTATATGCATTACTCATTTATCCCAAATTGCCGGCAAGGGAGACACTCATTTTAAAGTAAGTAAAAATATTAAAGGAAATCGTATAGTTGTCGATGTTAATAAATTGACAAAATCCGATAGAATCGGGGAAATTGCTACATTAATCAGTGGACGAAAAATAACTGAATCCAGCCGAAAACAAGCAGAGGAATTACTGCAATCTAATGGATAAATTTATTATTGAGGGTGGAGCTCCTTTGAAGGGAGAAGTTGAAATTAGCGGGGCAAAAAATGCTGTTTTGCCAATTATGGCTGCAACAATAATAGTTTCAGGTAAATATAGATTGAAAAACGTTCCCGAATTGCGAGATACATTTACCATGAAAAGATTATTAGAAATGATTGGAGCTACTGTCCATTATGAAAACAATATTATGGATATTGATACATCTGGATGTGATACACCAATTGCCCCTTATGATCTGGTGAAAACGATGCGGGCATCCTTTTATGTATTAGGTCCATTGTTAAGTCGTTTTAATTATGCAGAAGTTTCTCTTCCTGGAGGATGTGCCTGGGGTCCTCGCCCTGTAAACTATCACCTCCAGGCAATGGAAACGTTAGGGGCAGAGATTGATCTTTCTGATGGAATGATTATTGCAAAAGGTAAATTAAAGGGAGCGCAGATTAACTTTAAACAAAGCAGTGTAGGTGCTACAGGTAATGCTTTAATGGCAGCTGTTAATTCCGAAGGAACCACGATTATTAAAAATGCAGCTCAAGAGCCTGAGATAGAAGCTCTCTGTCATTTTCTTAAAAAAATGGGGGCAAGCATCCAGGGAATTGGAAAGGAGAAAATCACAATTTCAGGCCAGAAGGAATTAAATGCCGATATTGAATATTCTGTAATTCCCGATCGAATAGAAGCTGGAACCTTTCTTATTGCCGGTGCAAGTACATTTGGTGATATTACTGTGGTAAATGTAAATCCTGATCATTTAGGTATGCTTTTAAAATATTTAACCATAGCAGGATTTAATTTAGATGTGCAAGATAAATCAATTCGTATATCTCCTTCTCAAAATTATATCAATCCTGTTGATATGACGACAGAAATTTATCCTGGGTTCCCAACTGACCTGCAAGCACAGTGGATGGCTTTAATGGCAATAGCTAATGGAGAGAGTAAAATCACTGAAGAAATTTATTCAGATCGCTTCACTCATATTGCTGAATTAACTCGGTTTGGTGCTCAAATTCAATTATCAGGCAATAAAGCGGAAATACAGGGAATAAATAAATTGAAAGGTGCTCCAGTAATGTCAACTGATATTCGGGCCAGTGCATCTCTTATAATTGCAGCATTAACTGCAGAAGGAAAGAGCAGTATTTCTAGAATTTACCATATTGACAGAGGATATGATAATATTGAAAATAAATTCAATCTACTGGGCGCAAAAATTAATAGGGTTCGGAAAACAGGTAGTCTATAAATCTAGTATTGAAAGAAATATTAAGCCTTAGAAATTCTCTTGATTCTATCCTCATATCATTAGTAAGTTAATTATAATCAAAAAAGGGAGTAAAAAGATGAAAACAAATAGAAATATAATAGTAGCATTAATCTTTGGTGTGTCAACTATTTTTGCCAGTGATGCGAAAATTGCAGCAAAAACAGCAAATTTAGCCGATCAAAGTGTGAAAAAATCAAGTATCAATCTCACCGTAGAATCAATTAGTGATATTTATGGTGTTCAATTTGATATAAAATATAATCCACAAGAGTTGAGTTTAACCGACAATGATATTAAATCTAAAGTAGCCGGGATAAATATATATAGCCGTGTTAACGACGAAGGTTCAGCACGAGTATTGATGTTTGGAATGAACGGTGAAAAGATTCTTGATGTAAATGCAGGTAACATTGCTGACATCTTGGATATCAATTTTCAGCTGGCTGAAATATTTAATGGTACAAGTCAGGTTGAATTAGTTAACATTAATCTCGCTGTAAAATGTTGGGTAGAAGTAAGTGTCTCTACTTCAACTTTTGAGATATCATTCAACACTCCGCTAAGAACATCGTTATCAAAGAATTATCCAAATCCGTTCAACCCATCCACAACTATAGACTATGAATTGTCTAATGCCGGAATGGTTTCCTTGGTGATCTATGATTTAAAAGGTGCTGTGGTGAAAACATTGGTTTATGAACATCAAAAACCCAATTATCACAATGTTGTATGGAATGGATTAAATAATAGTGGACAATCTGTTGCAAGCGGTCGTTATTTATTAAAAATGACGGCTCCCGGTTATACAGAAACCATTACAATGACGCTTCTTAAGTAATAATTAAAAAGTAAGTTTCTCCCTTTTTAAAACCCGGCGGATCCGTCGGGTTTTTTTATTTATTAAATACTCAATATATTACATAATATCTTCTTATACCTTTTGGATAAAAGAAAAATAATCAAGTAATATTAATACTATTATGGATATCAAAATTGTAGTAATCGGTGTTGGGGAAGTAGGTTTTAACCTTGTAAAAGCGCTAAGCAAAGAAAAGTTTGACATCACCATTATTGACATAAACGAAGAAAAATGTCAAAGAATCACAAACACTATGGATGTTCGAGGAATTGTCGGTGATGGCGCATCTCAGAGAATACTGCAGCAGATAGATATGCCAGAGATTGATTATTTGTTGGCACTTACAAGAATAGATGAGGTGAATCTGGTTGCATCTAAATCTGCTTATGAAATGGGTGCAAAAAAAATTATATGTCGTTTGAGAAATACTGAGTATTCTCATGAAAATGCTATAATAACACCCGAACAATTTGGAATTGATTATGTGGTCTACCCTGAAAAAGCCGCACAAAGAGATATTGAAAATTTAATTCGTCAAACTTCTGCCATAGATTTAGAAGAGTTTAAAAATGGTAAAATCAATATGGTTGGAATTAAAATAGACCATACATCTCCTCTCATTGGTAGAAATATAAAAAATGTTGAATTATCCAACCCGTATATTCCGCATAAGCTTGCTCTGGTTATTCGTGGAAATGAAAGTTTCATTCCCCTAAAAGACACAGCCTATAAGAAAGATGATATTGCGTATTTTATTGGAAAAACCAAAGATATCCCTGAAATTCAGAGGATGGCCGGAAAACCTGCTTTTAAGGTGAAAAATATAATGATTTTGGGGTTAGGAAAAATTGGAAGATTATTAGCAAAATCACTTCAGTCTGATTATAATGTACGGATTGTAGAACAAAATTATGAAAAAGCCAAAAAATTTGGCAAACAATTATCTGATACTCTTATACTTCAAGCAAACGGTTTAGATATAGATTTTCTCAATTCAGAAAATATTGAAGAAACGGATTGTTTCATTGCCGCAACTCAAAATGAACAAACTAATATTTTGGCCAGTTTACTGGTTAAACATTATGGAGTGAAACAGGTTATTCTTCATATTACCACAACAAATTATTTCAAAGCCGTTCGCAGAATTGGTGTGGATGCCGTGGTAAGTAAGAATATATCTGCGGTTAATGAAGTATTAAAATTAATTCGAAGTGACCAGCAAGACCTGCCTGTTTCCAGATTTGAAGATATAGATGTTGATGCCATTGAATTAACGGTTAATCCCGAATGTAAGTATCTTAGAAAAAAATATTCGATTAAACAAGTACCCGAAGAATTATGTATTGGAGCCATTTGTAGAAATAGCGAAATGATTATTCCCAATAATTTAACAGAAATATTCGCTGATGATGAATTATTGGTAATTACAAAAGAAGAGAATATTTCTAAAGCAGAAAAATTATTTCAATAATTAATTTCAAATGATAAGACGGCAGTCTTTTTATATAGTAGGTATACTTTTAATAATTTTAGGCTTTTCAATGCTTTTCAGTGTCGCCTGTAGTTTAATCTATGGCGATGGGGATCTCATCCCCTTACTACAATCCATTGCTGTTACTGTTGGATTCGGTTTAATTCTTGCAATACTTTCCAGAACTAAAGATAAAAAAGAATTAACTACCCACGATGGATTTGCAGTGGTTACTCTAGGATGGATTGCGATCGTTATTTTTAGTGCTTTTCCATTCTATTTCTCCGGGACATTAGATTATACCAATTCTTTTTTTGAAGCAATGAGTGGTCTCACAACTACAGGTGCCACAGTGCTAGGGCATTCATCAACTTTATTAATTGAAGATGTTCCGCATGGAATCTTATTTTGGCGATCTTTCACACAATTTATTGGTGGTATGGGAATTATTGTATTCAGTATTGCAATTTTGCCAATGCTGGGGATGGGGGGTGTACAATTGTTTAGAGCTGAAGTAGCAGGGCCTGTTGCAGATAAAATAACACCAAGGGTAAAACAGACTGCTAAATTATTATGGGGTATATATGTAGGCTTTGTTCTTATACTTTGCTTAATACTTAAAATTGAAGGAATGTCTTGGTTTGATGCTATATGCCATTCTTTCACTACAATAGCAACTAGTGGATTTTCAACCAAAACTATAAGTATAGGAGCCTATGGCGGATTGATCCAATGGACTATTATTATTTTTATGTTTCTTGCTGCAACTAACTTTTCACTTCATTATTATTTTATTGCTAAGGGCAAATTTGAATATTATAAAGATCATGAGTTTCGTGTATATTTTGGTTTATGTATTATCTTCTCAATATTATTTTTTATTAATATTGTCGGCACCAACAAGTATCAAACAGATTTATTATCTTTTAGACATTCTGTTTTTGCTGCAGTTTCAATATTAACCACAACAGGTTTTAGTACTGAAAATTTTAATGAATGGCCTGAAATGTCAAAAATGTTATTATTTTTCTTATTTTTTATTGGAGGTTCAGCTGGATCTACCACAGGTGGAATGAAAATTATCCGTTCAATTTTGGTGTTTAAATATCTTATTTATGAAGTTCGTAAACTACTTCATCCCAAAGGTGTTTTCAATATCACTATTGGTGAAAATACTATTGATGACAACGTGGTACGGGCAACACTGGGATTTTACTTATTTTATATATTAATTTTTGTATTTACTGCTATTTTCTTATCCTTTACAGGATTGGATGTTGAAACTGCTTTAACTGCATCAGCATCGGCAATAGGCAATATCGGACCCGGATTAGGCTCTATTGGCCCTTCAGGTAATTGGGGGCATCTAACTGATTTAGCAAAATGGCTAACAAGTTTTTGTATGCTGCTTGGACGGTTGGAAATATTTACAGTAGTTGTATTATTCAGCAGGAGCTTTTGGAAATAATGGATTTAATTTTAAAAAAGATTGAAAAGGATATATGTACTTTAACTATCAATCGACCTGAGCAATACAATGCTCTAAATATTGAGGTTTTAACAGAGTTGGACTCAATATTAAATTGGATACTGGAAGAAACCACCGTGAGAGTTGTTATTATTACCGGAAATGGAAAAAAAGCATTTATTGCAGGAGCAGATATTCAGGCAATGAATAAAATGGATGGAAAGGAAGCCGAAGTATTTTCAAAAATTGGGCAGGATTTAACAATGAAAATAGAAGAATTTAATATTCCAATAATTGCGGCTGTTAACGGTTTTGCGTTAGGTGGAGGTTGTGAATTTGCTATGGCATGTCATATACGTTACGCTTCTGAAAATGCAGTATTTGGCCAACCGGAAGTAGGATTAGGATTGATCGCTGGATTCGGAGGCACTCAGAGACTTCCACGCCTTGTTGGAAAAGGATTGGCTATGGAGCTTCTCATTAGTGGGAAAAATATTAATGCGCACGAAGCATGTAGAATTGGCTTGGTAAATAAAGTATTTCCATTAAATGAACTGATTCCTGCAGCAGAAAAATTAGCATTTTCTATCCTGAAAAATGGCCCACTTGCAGTAACTGCCACAATCAATGCAGTTAATTTTGGAGTCAATACCAGCCTAGGAATTGGGCTTACTTATGAGCAGAAAGAATTTGCAAATCTTTTTAAATCCCTTGACACAAAAGAAGGTTTATTGGCTTTTGTAGAAAAGCGATCTCCTAAATTCACTGGTAAATAAGAGATAATAATTTCATACATCATTTTTATTTTTTTTCATTTATTTTATGACAACAAAATTAATTAGAAACTTTTGCATTATTGCCCATATTGACCATGGGAAATCCACTTTGGCAGACCGCTTGCTGGAAATGACCAACACATTGACTGATAAACAAATGCAATCTCAAGTATTAGATGATATGGATTTAGAACGTGAAAGAGGAATCACTATCAAATCACATCCTATCCAAATGGAATATACCCATTCTGATAATATTCAATATAAATTGAACCTAATTGATACACCTGGACATGTTGATTTTACCTATGAAGTGTCCAGGAGTCTGGCTGCATGCGAAGGCGCACTTCTTTTGATCGATGCTTCCCAAGGAGTGGAAGCACAAACAGTGAGTAATGCCTATTTAGCCGCTGATGCTGATCTTGTTGTTATTCCCATTATAAATAAAATAGATGCACCCAACGCTGACTTGGAAAGTGCAATTTCCCAAACAGTAGATTTACTTGGTTGTGATGAAGATGAAATTCTTTCAATAAGCGCTAAAGAGGGAATCGGTATAGCCAATGTACTCACTGCTATAATTGAAAGAATTCCTCAACCGGAAATCACTGGAGAAAAAGGAACTCGCGCTCTAATATTTGATTCTAAATTTGATCAGTTTCGGGGTGTTGTCCCTTATGTGCGGATATTCGATGGCTATCTTGAAAAGGGGATGATAACCAAATATTTTGCAAAACCTGGTGGACATGAAATTACGGAAGTAGGAATTTTGAAAATGAATAAAATTCCTGTTAAGCGTCTGACTGCTGGCGATGTTGGGTATATTGTCATAAATATTAAAAATGTTTCTGAGGTGAGCGTTGGTGATACACTCACAGTTAAAAGTGATCCCGCTAATAAGCCCCTTCCAGGATACCTGCCAGTTAAACCAATGGTATTCAGTGGAATGTACCCCATAGATTCCAAGGATTATGAAGACTTGAGGGTGAGTTTGGAAAAGTTACAGCTGAATGATGCTGCATTAACTTTTGAGCCTAATACTTCCATAGCCCTTGGTTTTGGATTCAGGTGTGGTTTTTTAGGACCATTACACATGGAAATTGTTCAAGAGAGATTAGAAAGAGAATTTAATATGAACTTAATAACAACCTGCCCCAATGTAAATTATCAGGTTCAAACAAAAAATGGAACAATTCTTGAAATTAATAATCCGTCCGATATGCCTGAAGCAGGTGATATTGACAATATTAATGAACCTTTTATTAAAGCTGAAATTATTACACCAACCGAGTATATTGGAAGCGTTATGAAACTTTGCATGGGCAGAAGAGGAGTATACAGATCAACTAATTATTTGTCACCAGAAAAAGTTCAACTTATTTTTGACATACCATTAGGTGAAATAATTTATGATTTTTTTGAAAAATTAAAATCAATCAGTAGAGGTTATGCTTCCTTTGATTATGAAATAACAGAAAATCAACTTGGAGACCTGGTAAAATTAGATGTCCGGATTACTGGGGAAATCATTGATGCTTTAAGCATCATTGTCCATAAAGATAATGCCTATAAACAAGGTTCCTCATTATGCAAGAAACTAAAAGAAGAAATACATAGACAGCAATTTGAAATTCCTATACAAGCATCCGTTGGAAGTAAAATTATTGCGAGGGAAACAGTAAAAGCTTTTCGTAAAAATGTAACAGCAAAATGCTATGGCGGAGATATAACCCGAAAAAGAAAACTTCTCGAAAAGCAAAAATCCGGTAAAAAAAGAATGAAACAAGTTGGAATAGTCGAACTACCTCAGGAAGCATTTCTGGCTGTTTTAAAAATTGATAATGACTGATAAGTTTGTTACTATTTCCTATTGGAATGTCACAAAGAATATCTATTATTCTCTGCTTTTTATTCTTCCTATGTTATTTTTATATGAAGTGATGTGTTGGATTCAATTTTTTGATAAATCGGCGGAAATCAGAAACGGTGCGGACGTATTAATTCGTCATTTAATAATGGGTGTTGGGAATAATTCTGAATTGACTTATGGATTAATATTATTGATAATATTTTTTGGAGTTATGTTCTTTAATAGAGATGCAGTAAAAAATGGGAAGTTAAAATTTACATTTCTGTTACTAATGATAGCTGAAAGTCTTATGTGGTGTTTTGGATTTGTAATATTGATGAGTGTGTCAGAAAAATTATTATTATCAATTATGGGACGGAATATAATTCCTGAACAATTTTATTTGGCAATTGGTGCAGGCATTTGGGAAGAATTACTATTCAGAGTTGGTGCAATTGGACTTTCGTTATCTTTTCTAACCAAAGTTATAGGATACAGTGGAATTTATTCAGTAATTATAGCAATTATATTCTCAGCTTTAATTTTTTCATTATTTCATTATTTGGGTCCCTATGGTGATAATTTTGCTTATAAAAGTTTTTATTTGAGAACATTAGCAGGAATATTTTTAGGATCCTTATATTTGTTTCGAGGATTTGGAATAACAGTTTATACGCATATATTTTATGATATGGCAATTATCAGTATCCCTGTTTTACTCACTACTGCTTAAATTCAAAATTATATATTGAGAAAAACATTTATTCATAAAGGAAGTTTTTAATGTATCCTATATTATTTCAGTTTGGGTCATTCACTATTTCATCTTTTGGTGTTATGATGGTTATTGCATTTCTTTTGGGTAATTATCTGTTGCGAAAAGATGTTATAGCAGAAGGATATGATCCAATTATTGCTGAAGATATTACTTTTCGAGCAGCTATTGGTGGAATTTTAGGAGCAAAATTATATTATCTATTTGAAAATATTTCAACTGGTCAGGCAGCCGATAATATCAATGGATTGATAAATATTATTGCGGGCATATTTACTTTAAATGGCGAAAGAATTGCATTTGGAATACAGAACTTTGGTGCCGGTTTGGTGTTTTTGGGTGGATTGGTGGGTGGAATTGGAGCAGTATCCTGGTATATTTATCGTAAAAAATTAAATTGGTTTAAAATAGCCGACTTGTCTGCACCATTTTTGGTGTTAGGACATGGAATTGGCCGGATTGGATGTTTCTTAGTTGGTGATGATTATGGGGTCCCTTCAAATCTGCCGTGGGCATGTGCATTCCCAAAGGGATTGCCCCCAACCAATATACCGGTACACCCAACACAACTGTATGAAATGTCAGCCTATTTTATAATTTTCTTTTACCTCAGATATAGAAAACGAAATCAAAGCTTTCCTGGCGAAATCATATTCGAATATTTATTTTTAGGTGGATTTGCGCGTTTTATGGTCGAATTTATCAGAACAAATACAAAATATGCTTTTGATCTTTCTGGTGCACAATATCTATCCATATTAATGATGGTTATAGGTGCTTATCAATTATGGAAAATGAGAAGATCAATTAACTCTCCTCTGGAAACTGTTAGCTAATTTAAAGAATCATAAATGGAGACAATTAAATGTATCGTTTGTGGGAAAAATAAAACCACTCCATATATTGAAGTTTCAGATCGGTTATCTCAAAACCCAGAATTATATCAATTAGTAAAATGTGATTGTAATTTTGTTTATTTAAATCCGAGGCCTTCAGAGGATAATATTGCAACTTATTATAATACTCCTAACTATGATCCCCATAATTTCTCAAAAGATAATAAGTTGGGTAAAATATACAAGCTCGTACAATGGGTTACAGTGCGTTGGAAATTTAGAAAGATTGCCTCATTTTATCAATCAGGTAAATTATTAGATGTTGGAGGTGGAAATGGTGAGTTTGCAGTCTTTATGGCTTTACAGGGTTGGAAAGTATATTTGCAGGATAAGATATCAAAACTTGATAATTTAAGTGATAGTAAAAACATAAATACTGTACAAAATTTGGAAACCATCAAAGATGATGAATATTTTAATGTTATTACTCTCTGGCATTCTCTTGAGCATATTCACAATATTGAGAAATTATATTTTCAAATAAATCGATTGCTGAAACCCGATGGAATTCTTCTTATTGCTGTTCCAAATATTAATGCTCCAGAAAGAACTTTTTTTAATAAAACATGGGCTCCATTTGATGCTCCTAGACATTTGTATCATTTCCAATTAAAAACACTTAATGAATTATGTAGTAAATACAAATTTAAAATAGTTAGAAAATATTCTCTTTTTCAGGATACTCCGTACAACATATTACTTAGTATAGAAAAAAATAAACCTTTTCAAATTATAAAGGGAGTACTTGTATTCTACTATTCCATAATAGTTACTCTTTTAAGAGGACCAGAACATTCATCATCTATATTAGTCATTTGCAGAAAAGCATAATATTACTGATTGCTCTCTTTTGTGCAGCTTGTTCCTGTCTTTCAGATCCAGTTGGAAAAGAAAACGAAATTATTATTATTTCTTCTCCTGAAGACAAGCCGCATATTGAAAGAATTTTAGGAAATTTATTTTCTCAAATAATTTATACCCCCCAACCAGAACCGGAATTTTCTCTTATATATAAAGATCCATGGGAATTAGATAATGTAAATAAATATGGAAATATATTAATTGCCTCTCTTGATTTCCCTGAAGATTCAACCGGTGATTATCTCATGGAACGAATTACACAAAACCATGAAAAAGATGAGTCACTTTTTATATTAGAAAATTTATATGCTAATAATCAAATTATATGTGGAATTCACACACTGGATGCAATTTCAATGGAAAATGAGATTAAAAACAATGGTGCTTGGATATTAAAAGAATTTAGGAATATAGTTGTATCCAGAATGACAAAGAATATTTTTATTCATGGATTTAATGATTCCTTGTCAAATAAGATGTTTGACTATTTTGGATATACGCTCGATTTACAACCTGATTTTAAAATAATAAAGGCAGATTCTATTAAACCATTTTTATGGATAGGACGCGGCTATCCCTATCGGTGGATTACAGTCCATAAAAGCAGGAAAAATAATTATTTGCAAAAGAATTCAGCATGGGATCAACTAAGAGCTGAATTTGCAGATTTAATGCCAAGTATTAAAATAAGTGAATTTTATAAAAACACATCAAACTATAGGGCTGATAAGAAAATGCTACATATAATGAGGGGAATTTATGAGCATGAAGAGAGCGCTTCGGGAGGTCCTTTTTTTGTATATATATTTGAAACTGAATCCGTTAATGAGGTAATTTTAGTAAGCGGTTTTGTTAATTATCCTGGACATGAGAAAATTCTTTTACTTAAACAGTTAGAAATTATAGCAAATACATTCCAAAAGGGAGAAATTTAAAGTATGAATGGAAAAGTAGCCTTTTTACTAGGCAGTGAGTCAGATAAAGAAACGGTTGAGGTATCACGAAAGTATTTTGACTATTTTGATATTGAATTAGATCTAAGAGTTATGTCTGCTCACAGAAATCCAGATGACGTGAGTAAATTTGCAATTTCTGCCCGTGACAATGGTTACCATGTTTTAATTGGGGCTGCAGGCATGGCGGCACATTTAGCCGGAGCCTTAAAGGCTTACTCCACACTTCCGGTAATCGGTGTGCCATTAGCTGGTGGAATTGAAGATGGACTGGATGCCCTTCTTTCCACTGTTCAGATGCCTAAAGGTGTACCGGTAGCAACCATGGCTGTAGGAAAGGCCGGAGCAATAAATGCTGCAATTTTAACGGCTGAAATACTTTCATTAAATAACACAAAACTTTCCGAAAAACTTACTGAATTTAAAAGAATCGGAAGCAAACTCTAATTGGCAAGAAAAATATTGATTACAGGTGCTGAAGGCCAACTTGGGAAAGCGCTACAGATCTGTTTAACTGATAAGTTTAATATTTTATCCACAACCAGACAGCCAACTCAATTGGCTAAAAATCAACGGAATGTTCAAAAATTGGATATAACAGATAAAGAGAACATATCTAAGGTATTGGAATCATTTAAACCTGACATCATAATAAATTGTGCGGCATATACCAATGTTGATGGCAGTGAAATAAATAAGGAATTGACTCATCAGGTGAATGTGGAAGGTTTACGAAATTTGATTCAATTGTCTGATATAAATACTTATTTACTCCAAATATCGTCAGATTATGTGTTTGATGGAGATAATGGGCCCTATAGCGAAGATGAACATACCTTTCCAGTCAATTATTATGGAAAAACAAAATTAGAAGCTGAAAATATTCTCAGGGGAACCAGGCGGAAATGGGCAATATTTCGCCCTAATGTTCTGTATAGTTCAGATTTATTCAGCAAGGGCAATTTCTTTGCCTGGATATATAAATCCCTATTAAAAAAAGATTCCATTTCTGTAGTATCAGATCAAATATCAAATCCTACCTTTAACCAACAATTTGTGAAAGCTATTTTTCAATGTATCATAATGGATTTTGAGGGAATTCTTCATATCGGAAGCGATGATTATATGAGCAGATATGAATTTGCCATGGAAATCGCAATGGTATTTGGGTTGGATTCAGCCCTAATAACAAAAATTGATACAGATTCATTAACCCGAAAAGTGAAATCGTATATTGCCAAGCGTCCTCTTCATAGCGGCCTGGTCGTTAGCAAAATAGAAAAAGAATTAAATATATCTTCATATTCCACCAATTATAATTTGAAATTATTAAAAAGGGCTTTAAACTAAAAATGAAAATATTAGCTATATCGCCAACTTATAATGAGAAGAAAAATATTTCTGAACTAATTAATCGTATTTTTCAATTACCACTTGAAATTGACCTCTTAATTGTTGATGATAATTCTCCGGATGGAACTGCTGACATAGTCAAAGATATTATGATTCAGAATAAGAATATTTATATATTGGAACGAGAAAAAAAACTTGGCCTTGGGACAGCATATTGCGAAGGTTTTCAATGGGCATTAGATAGAGAGTATAATTTAATTGTTCAAATCGATGCTGATTTATCCCATAATCCCGATGATATTCTTCGTATGGTTGAAATGTCAAAGTCCTTTGACCTTGTAATTGGAAGTCGATATATTGGTGGCGTGAATGTGATTAACTGGCCAATGCGCAGGTTATTATTGAGTTATTTTGCAAATTTATACGCACATCTTCTTACTCGTCTTCCAATTAAAGACTCCACCGGCGGATTTAAATGTTTTCATAGAAAAGTATTAGAGTCTATTGATTTGAAAACGATTCGTTCTCAAGGATATTCTTTTCAAATTGAAATGAATTTTCTGGCGTGGGTAAAAGGATTTAAACTTAAAGAAATCCCCATTGTTTTTACGGATCGGACTGTAGGAGAATCAAAAATGAATAGGGGTATTGTTTTAGAAGCTATCTGGATGGTACCTAAATTATTCCTAAAAAAAATATTCAAAATTTATTGAAATTATCTATAATTATAGTAAGTTATAATGTAAGTAACTATCTGCGGCAGTGTTTGCAAAGCGTCCTTACTTCTAATAAATTCGGGTCATTTGAAATTATTGTTGTTGATAATTATTCCTATGATGATTCCTGCCGGATGGTGAAAAATGAATTCCCCTCAATTAAACTAATTCGGAATAAAGAGAATTTAGGTTTTTCAAAAGCAGTTAATATAGGACTTGAGAAATCAAAGGGAGAATTTATCTGTCTTTTAAATCCAGATACTTTGGTTAGTGACAATACCTTTAATAAACTGTTAGATTATATATCAAAAAATCAAAACACTGGCTGTATAGGTCCAAAAATATTAAACCCGGATGGGACATTACAATTAGCATGTAAACGAAGCTTCCCAGATCCGTTTTCTGCTTTCTTTAAGTTAATCGGACTGAGTAGATTATTTCCCAAAAGTAGACTATTTGGGAAATATAATCTCACCTTTCTGGATGAAAATAGGATTCATAATGTGGATGCTATTAGTGGCTCATTTATGCTTTTCCCTAAATTGATCATAGATAAAATAGGAGCCTTTGATGAATCATTTTTCATGTATGGGGAAGATCTGGATTTCTGTCATAGAATAAAACAAATTGGGTATAAAATTATATATAATCCAATTACAAGTATCATTCATTATAAGGGTGAAAGTGCAAAAACTGCGCCCTACGATATGATTCAATTATTTTATATTGCTTTTCACAAGTATTATAAAAAATATAGTGACCAATATCCATCTTGGAAATTCTTTCATTTTATAGTGTCATTTGGAATTTATATCAGAAAAATATTAGCGTATTTGAAAATTTACTCTACAAGAATTATCTCAATTTTATTAGATTTTTCTTCAATACTATTTAGTTTTATTGTATCAATGTTTTTTTGGTATTCGAATTATCATCATGAAATTGTTACTATTTCAACTTTACAAGCACATTGGCTGTTATTTCTTAATTTCATTCTCTGTTGGATTATCAGCTCTTATTGGCTCCATTTGTACAAAAAAGATTATCTCTCCTATGGCAGATCTCTGGTTGTGTCATTATTTGCCTTTCTCCTGTCAGCCACCACTACCTATTTTATAGCTGTAATCGCCTATTCAAGAGCTGTATTAATAATAACCTTTTTCCTTGCCTCCATCATTTCTGCTGGATGGCGGATTGGAATCTATATTTTATACCGATATCGAAAAATTAATTTATCAGTGAGAACGCCTCTTTTTAGTAGGAGAGCAGCTATTTTAGGAACAGGTAATGAATCCATGCGAGTTGGGAAATTACTTCAACATACATTGGAAGCTCATTTTATTTTAATTGGGTATATCGATGAACGAAACAAATCTGGTACAGATAAATTTCTTGGAAGATTGGAAGACGTGACTGGATTAATAAAGAATCATAATATCAATGAATTAATTATACCTGAAAAATTTATAAATATCAGGGAACTCATCCAGTTATTGGATAAACTTTCTGGTACAAATGTTAATTGTAAATTGGTTCCAAAAGGTGAAAAAATGCTCATTGGAAAAGGTAGGGTGGAAAATTTGGCAGGGGTTCCGCTTTTAAATATTGAGCTGCCTCTATTTGATAATATTCATCAATTTACAAAACGATGTTTTGATATAATTTTATCATCTGTCTTATTATTATTAACTATTCCCATACATTTATATTTCCTTCTTCTAAGAAAATATTATAAAGAAATTATTTGGTCTATTGATGGATCTAAAGTTGAAATTATACACTATCATTCCAACAGTAAATTAATCCAGGATTTACCCTTACTTTTTATAGTATTAAACGGTTCTCTCAGTTTTGTTGGATCACAGATAATGACCGCCAATGAAAATAATCCCCAATTAATTGTTAAACCGGGATTGACAGGATTACCACATTTAAAGGCAGTGAATATTGATATTAACTTCATTCGTGAATTTGAAAATTATTATGCGATGCACCACTCATTAATTTTTGATATTGAAATTTTACTTAAATCTATTTTTAAAATATAATGTCTAATTACATACTTGAGTTCGAAGCCCCGCTCAGGGAAATTGAAGATAAAATTGATTCTATGAAATCCACCGGTATTAAAACCGGGATGGATGTGAGTGAGGCTGTTCAAAAATTAGAAGAGCAATTAACCAATGAAAAAAAAATATTATATGAAAATCTTTCCCGCTGGGAGAGGGTTCAACTTGCTCGTCATCCTAAAAGACCATATTCATCAGATTATATAAGTAGAATTACGGATTATTGGTTTGAATTGCATGGAGATAGATATTTTTCTGATGATCCGGCAATGATATGTGGAATTGCTGTAATTGACAATTTGAAACTCATGATTATAAGCCAGGAAAAGGGCAGAGGAACTAAATCTAAGCTTTTTAGAAATTTCGGAATGGCGCGCCCTGAGGGTTACCGTAAAGCCTTGCGTTTAATGAAATTAGCTGAGAAATACAAAATCCCGGTCTTAACACTTATTGATACACCGGGCGCATATCCGGGTCTTGGTGCGGAAGAACGGGGCCAGGCTGAGGCAATTGCAAGAAATCTATTCGAAATGTCAAAATTGAGGGTCCCTATCATTAATATTGTTATTGGAGAAGGAGCATCCGGTGGCGCCTTAGGTATTGGTGTGGGAGATAAAATGCTATGTTTTGAAAATACGTGGTATTCCGTTATTTCACCAGAAGGATGTGCAACTATATTATTTAGGGATGCTTCCAGAGCCCCTGAGGCGGCTGATTCAATGATGGTAACTGCTAAAGATTTGAAATATTTTGGGATTGCAGACACTATTTTGCCTGAGCCTTTGGGTGGAACTCATCAGGATTATAATCAATCAGCTGACACATTAAAGAATGCAATTTTGGATTCTTTTTTAGAATTAAATAAAATTGATCCTGATAAAAGAATTGAGAATCGAATTGATAAATATGATAAAATGGGTGAATGGTCTGATGGATAAAATCGGAACACCAATTGAAAAACTCAACCAGGATGAATTTCATTCAAATTCTGAAGATTTTCTTAAATATATTTCTATTTATATTGAAGAACAGAAAAAAATAAAATTAGGCGGTGGCACAATTGCTATTGAAAAACAGCATAATAAAAAACGACTTACTGCCCGAGAACGAATCAATCATCTAATTGATCCGGGCACACACTTTTTTGAGCTAGGCCTTTATGCAGCTTGGGGAATGTATGAAGAATATGGTTCGCCTCCCGCATCTGGTACCCTTACTGGGATTGGAATCATAGAGGGATATGATTGTGTCATTATTGCTAATGATGCTACTGTAAAAGCTGGCGCTTATTTTGAAGTGACTTTAAAGAAAACCTTGAGAGCTCAACAAATTGGATTAGAAAATAATCTCCCTATCATTTATTTAGTAGATTCAGCTGGAGTATTCCTCCCCCTTCAAGATCAAGTGTTTCCGGATGAAGCGCATTTTGGTAGAATATTTTATAATAATGCCAGATTGTCTGCTTTAGGGATAACGCAAATTGCAGCAGTTATGGGTCCCTGTGTTGCCGGGGGAGCCTATCTTCCAGTCATGTGCGATAAGTACATTATTGTTGAAGGTGCAAGTATGTTTTTAGCCGGTCCTGCATTAGTAAAAGCAGCCATAGGACAGGATATTGATTCAGATACATTAGGAGGAGCAACTACCCATTCAGCGATTAGCGGAACTGCCGATTACCATGAAAAAGATGATTTATCAGGATTGGAAAGAATTCGTATTATTATGCGTAGTTTAAATATATCAAAAGCCCTTGCGTATGAAAAGAAGGAATCTATTCAACCACAATTTTCACCTAGTGAATTAATAGGTTTATTCCATCCTGAAAATCCGGGACAATATGATATTAGAGAAATCATTGCTCGCCTTGTGGATGACAGTCTCTTAAGTGAATTTAAAAAAACTTATGGTAAAACATTGGTATGCGGAACAGCCAGAATTGGGGGCATGAGCATTGGCATTGTTGCCAATCAACGAAAAATATCGCGCACAGAATTGGGCGAAATGCAGATGGGGGGTGTCATCTATTCTGATTCTGCTGATAAAGGTGCGCGATTTATTATGAATTGTAATCAGGATAGAATCCCCCTGCTTTTCATTCATGATGTCAATGGATTTATGGTGGGTAAAAAATCTGAATGGGGAGGAATTGCTAAAGATGGTGCGAAAATGGTAAATGCTGTAAGCAATTCGGTCGTGCCAAAAATTACCCTGGTAATTGGTGGCAGTTATGGTGCCGGTAATTATGCCCTTTCAGGTCGAGCGTATAATCCCCGGTTTATGTTTGCCTGGCCCTCCGCAAAAATTGCCGTAATGGGCGGGGATACTGCAGCTAAAACTCTTGCGCAAATAAAACTGGCTAAAATGGGTGATGTTGATGAAAAAACAAAAACAGAATTAATTAAAAAAATAAAAAAACTGTATGACATACAATCAGATCCACGCTATGCTGCTGCCCGCCTGTGGATAGATGAAATAATTGATCCAAGAGAAACACGGAATGTACTAATTCGTTCCCTTGAAATTATTGCTCATCAGTGCAAAATGCCGGAACCAAAATTTGGAGTATTACAGGTATGAAAGATATTATTCGAATTGGAAATGGTCAGGGTTTTTGGGGAGATTCCATTGATGCTCCTGTGAGACTGGCAAAAGATGGCCCTCTGGATTATCTTACTTTAGATTATCTGGCTGAAGTAACACTCTCCATTATGCAGCGTCAAAAGTTGAAAAATCCAAAGGCGGGATTTGCCCACGATTTTCTGGACTTGATTAAGAGAATTCTGCCTGAAATTTCTGAAAAGGGGTTGAAAGTCATTACCAATGCCGGTGGTGTAAATCCTCAATCGTGTCGAAATGAGTTGATCCAATTAGCAAAATCTTCAGATTCAGATATGAAAATTGGAGTCATTCAGGGAGATGATATATTTCCCACACTTGCTGAATTAAGAACAAAAGGTGTCACCTTTGAAAATATGGACACTGGAGATTCTTTTGACTCCATTGCAGATAATGTTTATTCGGCTAATGTATATATCAACAGCATAACCATAGCTGAAGCCCTTGAAAAGGGCGCTCAAATTGTATTGGCAGGAAGAGTATCAGACCCGGGATTGGCATTAGGACCCTGTATATATGAATTTGGATGGAATTCTGATAATTACGATTTGCTGGCAGCAGGAACATTGGCTGGTCATATTACCGAATGTGGAGCGCAATGCACCGGTGGTAATTATTCCCGATGGCAGGATGTGCCAGATTTGGCTGGTGTTGGCTATCCCATCATTGAAATGCAGCCCAATGGAGAATTTTGCATTACCAAACATGACAATTCAGGTGGGCTGGTAAATCGAGAAACCATCGGTGAACAAGTGCTCTACGAAATGGGGGACCCCAACCATTATATCTCCCCTGATGTTTGTGTAGATTTTACCTCCTTCAAATTAAACGATTTAGGCCATAATAAAGTGGCTATTACCAATGTTGCAGGTTTAATACCTACGGATACTTATAAAGTGTCAATATCTTACTTTGCCGGTTATAAAGCCTCTGGTCAATTGACAATATCAGGACCAAATGCTTATGAGAAGGCACAGCTCACAGCAGAAATAATTTGGAAACGTTTAAAAAATAGCGGTGTAACCTATCAAGATACTTCAACAGAATATTTAGGCTTATCATCTTGCCATAGAGATATTAACCCGGTCCCATCTCAAATTAATGAGGTAGTTTTGCGATTGGGGGTAAAAGATGCTAATAAAGATAATGTAAATCGATTTGGAAAGGAAATTGCTCCTGTAATTACCAGCGGACCTCCGGGAATCACTGGCTTTTCAGGTGGCAGACCCAAAGCCCAGGAGATTGTGGCTTATTGGCCGGCCCTCATTCCCAAAGAATTGGTACACACTACAGTGGATGTAATTTAATATATGAAAATACAATTAAATCAAATTGCCCATGCAAGATCTGGAGACAAAGGCGCTCATTCAAATGTGGGATTGATGTTTAAATCTAAGCAGCTTTATGAATGGGCAAAATCTCATATTACCACAGATCTGGTTAAGGTGCATTTCCAAAGTATTGCCAAAGGTGCTATTGTTCGTTATGAAATGGATAATTTATTGGCACTAAATTTCATCTTAAGGGATAGCTTAGGTGGAGGGGGGAGTGAATCTCTAATTAATGATGCACAAGGAAAAACACACGGACAAGCACTTCTTCTAATGGAAGTTGACCTTCCAGACAATTTAGTACAATTTGTCAATAAAAAGTAAAATTCCTTACTTTTAATTTTCCCTGAATAATGAAATTCATTAAATCCGATAAACGCATTTCATCGGAGGTAATCACACTTGCCATCCCCATAATATTCAGTAATTTAAGCCGGGTCATCATGGGTCTAACTGATATGGCAATGGTGAGTCGTTTAGGCGTTGTTGCTTTAGCTGCAACAGGTATGGGATCACTATTATTATGGGTGGTTATGAGTATGGGGATTGGTGTGCGCACAGCCGTGCAAACAGTTACCTCTCGTAGACTTGGTCAAAAAATATTTGATGAATGTGGTCACGCCCTGCATAATGGAATGATGCTTGCCTTTTTACTGGCTATTCCTGCCACATTATTGGGAACCTATTATTCTGTTGAAATTGCTGAAATATTTTTACAGGATTCTGACGTAATCCCCCAATGTGCAAGTTATATGTATATTGGATTTTACGGAATATTCTTTGTGCTTTCAGGTTTTGCTTTTCAGGGATTTTATACAGGTATTGAACAAACTAAAATTCACATGAAGGTTACCATAGTTTCTAATTTAATTAATGTCTATCTAAATGCAGGCCTTATTTATGGTACAGATGGAGTGACAGCCTTTTTTGAAAAGATTGGAATACCATGGATGGCTGTTTTATGGCAGTGGTATGATTTTCCTGCAATGGCGGTTAAGGGAGCAGCATTGGCCACCGTAATTGCTTCTGGCTGGATGGTTGTTCAATATAGTTTTCATATTTTAAATGAAAAAGTAAAAAAGTATAAACCTCTTCAATTTCAGTATTCTTCAAAAAATCTAATACAACAAATTAAATTGGGGTTTCCCATTGGTGCCCAGGAAGTAATTTCAATGACAGGATTTGCCATATTTTATAAAATAATTGGCACTATCGGTACTATTGAGTTGGCAACTTCAGAGGTTATATTAAATATAGCTCATGCTTCTTTTATGCCGGCGGTGGGTGTGGGAATGGCTGCTGCAACCTTAGTTGGTAAATACTTAGGTGAAGAAAACCCGGACAAGGCTGAATTGGCTATCTGGAGCGCTTTAAAATGGTCGTTATTAATAATGGGTAGCATGGGTCTATTATTTATTTTTGGTCCACAATGGGTTATTCCCATTTTCTCTGATGACCGGGAAATTATACGCTCAGGTATTCCCTGTCTGCAAATTATTGGCATTTTACAATTTTTTGATGCTATTGGTTTAACCTTATTTTTTGTACTCACAGGTGCAGGCAATACCCGCTTCCCTGCAATTGCGAATATGGCAACTTGCTGGATATTGTTTTTGCCCTTATCATATTACTTAAGCATTCATCTTAAAATGGGTATTCTTGGCGCCTGGATAGGGTTTTCTGCATGGATTATCCCCTTTGCCATTATAATGGCATTAAAAGTGAGTAGCGGCTCATGGAAACAGATTAAGGTATAGAGTTGTAAGTGAATGGTAGATTGTTATTTAAACTCTCCTTTTGATACTATTCTTTTTTCGTGTATTTAATTTTCTAATTGCATATTTACGATTATATCCACATACTTCATAAAACTCATCTAATACCTGAGACTTTATCTTTTTACCAGAATTCCCATATCGTTTTACTACTGTTTTATAGTAATCCTCTCTAGATTATTTCCTCATAATCTTGCTCCATTATTATGGATGCATTATTTATGAGGCATTGCGATCTTAATTATTCATCCAAAGCCCCTTTGTTGCTTATGGATTCTTCATTAATATTTACCGGCTTTTTAGAGGCTTAATATTAGTTTATTATAAATCTAATATCTTAAATCCAAAGCCCTCGTAGCTCAATAGGATAGAGCGTTCGCCTCCTAAGCGAAAGGCTCCCCGTTCGATTCGGGGCGAGGGTACAAATATCGAACACTGAATGTTGAATAGAGAATGATGAATAGGGAATATGGTTGATAACAGGAAAAATGAATAAGAAAACCAGATTCTGGAAATAAAATAAGTAATACATAAGTCAAATTGACCAATGACTGATAACTAATGACCAAATCCTTGTTTGCTTAATAAATCTATAACGTCCTAATTTTACAGACATGACAAAAGGGAAAAAATGAAAAAACAGGAATTAAGGCACGACCCGATTCGTGAAAATATAGTTAAAGGTATACAATACTTTTCTGAAAATACCAGTACTGTAATTCAAATTTTAGCAGTAGTTGTTCTTGCTGTTGGCGGATTAAGCTATTATAACCACACCGGAAATATAAAAATGGAAAACGCTTCCCATTTAGCCGGAAGAGCTCAAAATATCTTCATAAATGGAAATTTAGATGAAGCTAATGTAAAATTTGAACGAGTATTGGCAGATTACCCCAACACACCTGGAGCTGTTCAATCGTTAGTATATTTATTGAATGATGCCATCACAAAAAATGATATTGAAGAAGCAAAAAGACTTTTAAATGAAAATGATGGTTCTATTAATGATTCTCATGTTTTAGCGGCTATATATAAACTTCAGGGAGATATCTCCCTTACTGAAGCTGACTTTTCTACTGCATTAAAATATTTTCAGAAAGCAGAAAATATTGCTGAAGGAAATCCAGTTCAGGCCGGATTTCAGCTTGATATCGCTTCAACCTTATTAGCCCAGAATAATTATGAAAACGCCCTGCAAACTTTAGGAGAAATAATTGATAATGAAGATATTGGGTTTAATGAAAAAAATATCGCAGAAGAACTGATAGCTTACACGAAGCAAAAAATGGGGATTTAATTCTTGTAAAAAACAAGAATAATGCCATAAATTTTAAGCAGCGGAAAGTGGGGCATGAACCCACTTTCTTATTTTATAGACATATCAAAGCTAATATTAAGACAGAGGTATATATTGATTAATAAGGATATTATTGAAGCCTTTTCCATGTTGGCAAAGGAAAAAAATATTGATCGCACCAATTTAAGTACGATTATTGAAGATATTTTCATGGTTCTTATTCATAAAAAATATGGAGAAGAAAGAGAAAATTTCAGTGTAATTGTAAATATGGAAAAAGGTGAAATAGAAATTTACCAGGAAATGACTGTTGTTAACACTGTTATGGATCCGGTAACGGAAATTAAATTAGAAGAAGCGATAAAAGAATATGATGATCTTGAAATAGGAGACGCTTATGTTAACATTTTAAGTCCGGAAAGTTTTGGCAGACGTTTGATAAATACTGCAAAACAGCATATGGTACAAAAAATTAGAGATATTGAACGGCAAACCGTTTTCGATGAATTCTCAAGTAGGATTGGTGAAATTGTAGTTGGCAATGTACATCAAATACAGCGTGACCAGATTTTTATTCATGGAGCAAATGGTGCAGAATTTATCATGCCCAAAAATGAGCAATTACCAAATGACCGATTTCGCAGGGGGGAAACTATACGGGGTATTATCATAAATGTTGAAATATCCAGCAGAGGACCTGAAATAATCATTTCTCGAAGTGATGATTTATTCTTAAAACGATTATTTGAAAAAGAGATTCCTGAAATTGAAGATGAGATTATAGAAGTCAGAGCTGTAAAACGTAGTCCGGGTGATAGAAGCAAAATTGTTGTGTACTCCTCCGACCGCCGTGTAGATGCTGTGGGTGCATGTGTAGGGATGCGGGGAAGCAGAATTCAATCAATTGTGCGTGAATTAAATGGTGAAAAAATTGATATTATTAATTGGAGTGATAAACCAGAAATTCTTATTTCCAGAGCTTTAGCGCCTGCAAAGCCTATTAATCTTTATATTGATGAAGAAAGACCTTATGTAGTTGCTGTGTTTGAAGATGAGGAATTGCCTATCGCCATCGGGAGAAATGGCCAAAATATAAAATTGGCATCCAGTGTCACCGAATATACAATTGATGCTGTAAAGAAATCTGAGTATGAAGGTGAACAGGAAGAGGCTCTTTATCTGGATGAGATTGAGGGAATTGCAAAAAACCATATTGAAGTATTGGCTAAAAGTGAAATATATACCAGTGAAGATTTTCTCAGTACAACGAAAGTAGATATTTTAACACTAAAAGGATTTGGAGAAAAAACTGTGGATAAGATTACAGCAATAATTTTAGAAGCTGTGGCAAATCATGAAGCAAAAAGTGTTGAGAATGAAAAAGGAGAAGCAAAGATATCTGACTCTGAAGAATCAATATTAGAAGAGGTTAATAACAATTAATTATGCCTGAGATTGCAAAGAAAAAACGAATTTTTCAAATTGCAAAAGAACTGAATATTTCCCATTTGGAAATAATCCAGTTTCTAAAGAATAATGGTACTGATGTCGAAAGCCATATGGCGCCCGTATCTCCTGAAGCATACGATGAAATCCTGCTGGAATTTTCTAAAGATAAACTTCAAATAGAGCGTCATAGAAAAGAGCAAGCGCGAAAAATTGTTGTATCAAAAATTCATCAAAAAGAAATTGAAGATCCAAAAACTGCGGGTACAATAGCCAAACCACCCATCCGGAAACTAAAAACATCGCTTAAAGAAGAAAAATTGGCATTATCTGCTAAACTGAAGGATGCCTCTGATAAACTTCTAAAAGAAAAGAAAGTCATTGCCGAAAAAGAAAAAGCTGAAGAAGAATTAATAACGGTAAAATCTGAAGTTAATGGATCTGCCGCAAGGACAAAATTAGATGCAGTTAAATCAGGAAAGACTGATAAAGATGCTATAAAATTGACCAGAGCATCTGTGCCGGATAGTATTCCTATTCAACATAGAAAATTGAAAAAAATCAGCATTCAAGATATCGCTGATAAAATAAATCAAACCCAAAGACGTTCTCCAAGAGGGAAAGGAGAATCAAGTAAACCGCAAATAAAACAACCTTTACCCCAATTTGGCAAAAGTATTTCAAAAAAGAAAAGTAAGAAAAAAGAAAAAAATATTGATGTTGAAACTTCTGACCTTAAAAAATCCATAAAAGTGCCTGAATTTACGACTATTGACGAACTGGCCCGATCCATGGATGTAACAGTTCAAAAAGTAATAATGGCCTGTATGGGGCTGGGACTGATGGTGACCATTAATCAGCGAATGGATATGGATAATATCATCATGATTGCAGATGAATTTGATTTTGATGTAGAAACGGTTGATGAATTTGCCGAAGATAAAACAAGTCATGAAGAGCTTTCTGAAGAAGATATCAAGAATGCTGTAGAGCGTGCTCCAGTGGTAACAATAATGGGTCATGTTGATCATGGAAAAACATCACTTTTAGATTTTATTAGAGATGCTAATGTTGTCGCTGGAGAATCTGGTGGGATCACCCAGCATATTGGTGCCTATGAAGTACTTTTAGACAGAGGTAAGAAAATAACATTTTTGGATACTCCGGGTCATGCTGCTTTCACAGCTATGCGGGCAAGAGGGGCTCAGGTTACCGATCTTGTAATTTTAGTAATTGCCGCTGATGATGATGTTATGCCTCAAACTAAGGAAGCTATTGATCATGCAAAGGCGGCAGAAGTTCCTATTATTATTGCAATAAATAAAATTGATGTGCCAAATGCAAATCCTGATAAAATTCGCAAATCTTTAGGTGAACTTAATATTTTAGTTGAAGAATGGGGTGGTAAATATCAATGTCAGGAAATATCTGCTAAAAATGGTCAGGGTGTTGAGGAATTATTGGACAAAATATTACTTGAAGCCGAAGTACTAGAATTAAAAGCAAATCAAAAAACTGAGGCCAAAGGGATCGTGATTGAATCTCGCCTTGATAAGGGGCTTGGAGCAGTTGCGACTGTCCTAATTAAAAAAGGAACTCTTTTCAAGGGAGATGGATTCGTTTGCGGCAATCAATTTGGAAAAGTCCGGGCATTGATGAATGAGCGAAGTCAGAAACTGACAGAAGCATTACCATCTGATCCTGTGCAAATATTAGGATTTGACGATGTTCCTAAAGCTGGAGATACATTCACAGTTTTTAAAGATGAAAGAGAAGCAAAAAGAATAGCAACAGAACGGGCACAATTAACCCGAGAAGCAGAACATCGCCGATTTAGAAAAATTACTCTGGATCAAATCGGTAAAAAAATATCCAGTGGTGAAGTTCGGGAACTGGATATAATCATCAAAGGTGATGTTGATGGGTCAATTGAGGCAGTGAGCGATTCTCTAATGGAACTCTCAACGGATGAAGTGTCCGTAAAAATACTTCATCGTTCCGTTGGTATGATTACGGAAAGCGACGTTTCACTCGCCGCTGCATCCAACGCTATTATTATTGCATTTAATGTCAAATCTTCTCCAGAAGCTAAAACTATGGCTAAATCAATTGGTGTGGATATTCGCAATTATTCTATTATTTATGAAGCTATCCAGGAAGTCAAGCTAGCCTTGGAAGGCCTATTGGAGCCTGAGGAAGTTGAAAAAGCTCTGGGATATGCTGATGTGCGTGAGAAATTTAAAATACCCAAACTTGGTGTAATTGCAGGCTGTTATATTAAAGAAGGAAAAGTTATTAGAAATGCGTTATTACGTGTGAAGCGGAATGGAGAAGTACTTCACACCGGAAAATTAACCTCCCTCAAAAGATTTAAAGAGGATGTGGCAGATGTAACTGAGGGGTACGAATGCGGTATTGGAGTAGAAGGTTTTAAAGATTTCAATGAGGGTGATGTTATTGAAGTCTATGAAATTAAAGAAATAAAACGGAGTTTAGCATAAATACATCTTCTTACAAACCATATAAAAGACACGAAAGAGTTGGGGAAAAGATCAGACAAATTCTTGCAAATTGTTTTATCTCTGAAATTTTTATTCCAGAAGCAGGACTTCTAACAGTTACAAAAGTGAACCTAACTGAAGATCTCAAAATAGCAAATATTTACCTAAGTTTCCTGGAGAATAAACTACCGGTTAAAGATGTAATAAGTATATTTATATCTAAACATAACCGGATTCGTTTTCACCTTGGAAATAAACTCACTTTAAAATTTATTCCCAAACTAAAATTTTATTATGATGATTCAATTGAACATGCTCAGCATATAGACAGCCTATTACAAAAAATTCATAAAAATGATTGATGCTATAATACCCATATGGAAACCCGTTAATTGGACATCTTTTGATGTGGTGAAAAAAATAAGAGGTCAAATAAAGCCTGCTAAAGTAGGCCATGCTGGCACTTTAGATCCGTTTGCTGAAGGTGTGCTGATGCTATGTACTGGAAAATATACAAAAATAGTTGAATCATTCATGGATAAAGAAAAAGAGTATATTGCTGAAATTCAATTAGGCATAGAAACAGAAACACTGGATCCCACAGGGAAAATAGTAAAAACAGCCGATGTTCCACATCTTACTGAAAAAATAATTAATGATGTATTGTATAAATTTATTGGTGAAATTAGACAGGAACCACCCATGTTTTCAGCACTTAAGGTGAATGGGCAGCCTCTATATAAATATGCTCGAAAAGGTATAAATATACCACGTGAAAAGAGAACAGTTAATATTTATGGTATAACTTTAATTCAATTCATGCAGGATAGTGTTACCTTAAAAGTGACCTGTGGCAGAGGTACCTATATTCGTTCTTTAGCTAAAGATATTGCCGCTGAATTAAACACAGTTGGGCATCTTGTAAAATTGGTACGAACGCGCATTGGTGAATTTGATGAAAATAATTGTATTGAATTAAAGGACTTTCCGGAATGGTTATCTGCAAGAACCTAAATACAATACCTCATTTAGATAAATCAGTTTTGACTATTGGATCTTTCGATGGAATGCATCGAGGTCATATGGAGATTATAAAAGATGTTAAATTGAAAGCTGACAAAAAAAATATCCCCTCCGTGGTTATAACTTTTGATCCCCATCCGAAAAGTATTTTACAATCGCATGTGCAGGAAAATTGGTGCATATTAACAAGTACTGATAAAAAGCTTGAATTATTAGAACAAAATGGGATAGACTATGTATTGCTGGTTCCCTTTGATTTAGAGTTCGCAAAAATAACTGCCCAGGATTTTATGGATAGTTTTATTGTTGAGTATTTTAATCCCGAAGATATTGTTATTGGATATGATCATCATTTCGGCAATAAACGCGAGGGTAATGCAGAATTCCTGAAAAAGCAGAGTGAAAAGAATAATTTCAATGTACATGTAATAGAACCCTTAACAATTGACGATATTTCTGTGAGCAGCACACAAATAAGAGAGTATATCCAGAATTGTGATATCAAGACTGCAAATAATTATCTTGGATGGGAGTATGAATTATCCGGAGTTGTGGTGAAGGGTGAAGGTATAGGGAAAGAATTAGAATTCCCAACTGCCAATATTATGCCAGATTACCAAAATCAACTTATTCCTGGGCGGGGAGCCTATTGTGTTGATGCTGTTGTGGGTAATAAGATATATCCAGGTATGTGTAATATAGGAAATCGACCCACATTCTATGATGGTGGAGAAAATGTTATCGAGGTTCATTTGATAACAGAAGATGCATTATCTTTATTGGGTGAAAATATTAAGGTAACTTTTAAAACATTTATTAGAAAAGAAAAAAAATATACCAATAAAACAGAATTGACAAGACAGCTCGAATTAGATCGTCAAATTTGTCTATCATATTAGTAACATAAATACATAGGGAGTAATATGTCAGTAACAAAAGAACAAATAGAAGAATTAACCAAAGAATTTGGGGAAAATGAAAATGATTCCGGGTCTACGGAAACTCAAATAGCGATTTTTACAGAAAGAATAAGAAATATTACAAGTCATTTGAAGCAAAACAAAAAAGATCATAGTGGTCGTCGTGGTTTGGTACTTTTAGTTGCGAAACGTAGACGGTTATTAGATTATTTACGTAAAAATAATGTTGATGCTTATAAAAATATATTGGAAAAATTAAAGATAAGAAAATAAAAAAAAAGGAAAATAATGATAAAGAAAAGTATTGAAATATCGGGTCAAACACTGACTATTGAAACAGGACGTATGGCAAAACAAGCCAGCGGGTCTGTATTAGTAACTTATGGTGAAACAGTTGTACTGGTTACAAGCACTGCAAATAAGGGAATTGAGACCGATAGAGGTTTCTTTCCACTTACAATTGATTACCGTGAAAAATTTTACGCATCTGGTAAAATCCCTGGTGGCTTTTTCAAGCGTGAAGCAAGACCATCAGAAAAGGAAATTATTGGATGCAGGTTAACAGACCGCCCCTTAAGACCATTATTCCCAAAAGGGTTTTATAATGAAACACAAGTATTTATAAGTGTTTTATCATTTGATGGTGAAAATAATGGAGATATTTTAGGCACAATTGGAGCATCTGCCTCATTAGCAATATCAGATATCCCATGGGATGGTCCTGTGGCATCAATAAAAGTAGGAAGAGTAAATGGTGAGCTCATAATTAACCCAACCAATACTGTCATGGAAGATAGTGATCTGTCCATTATTATATCTGGCACTAAAGATTCTATTGTGATGGTAGAAGGGGAAGCTAATTTTATTAGTGAGGAGGACTTTCTCAGTGTTATCGAGTTTGGTCATGAAACCATTAAAGATATTGTTAAATTACAGGAAGAATTGGTGGCTGAATGTGGTAAAACCAAACGGGAGATACCTGAGATAGAAGTGAATCAAGTGCTCAATGTTGCGGTAGATAAACTTATTGAAGGAAAAATAAGTGAGCTAAATGCCCCTCGTGAAAAAGCAGAACGATATGATGGTATCCGTGATTTTAAACAATTGATTGTTGATGAATTATCAGTAGAATTCCCGGAGGATGAATCTGCAATTAAAAGTTATATTGAAGATAAAATCAGTCTTGATCTGCGACAAATGACCCTAAAAGGTACTCGTGCAGATGGACGGGATTTCAAAACAGTTAGAGACATTACAATTGAAACATCTGTTTTACCCAGAACTCACGGATCTTCTCTCTTTACCAGGGGAGAGACTCAAGCATTGGTTATTACAACTCTCGGGTCAAAACGTGATGAGCAAATGTTAGATAATATAGAAGGATTCACTTACAAAAAACATATGTTTCATTATAATTTTCCACCATTCAGTGTGGGTGAGGCACGGCCTAAATTCAGTGTGAGTCGTAGAGAGATTGGACATGGTAATCTTGCTGAAAGAGCAATAAAACCTTCACTGCCTGATTTTGAAGAGTTTCCTTATACCATTCGACTGGTATCAGAAATTCTTGAATCAAATGGGTCATCTTCAATGGCCAGTGTATGTGGAGCCTCTCTCAGCTTAATGGATGCTGGTGTGCCAGTGAAAACACCAATAGCTGGAGTTGCAATGGGATTAATTATGGAAGATAAGGATAACTATGCCATTTTAACTGATATATTGGGTACGGAAGACCATTTAGGTGATATGGATTTTAAAGTAGCTGGTTCACGTGATGGAATTACTGCAATCCAAATGGATCTTAAAATAGATGGACTTCCCATTGATCTTATGCGGGAAGCATTACAGCAAGCCAAAGAAGGTAGAATCCATATTTTGGATGTAATGAAGGAAGAGCTTGAAATGCATCGTGACCGACTATCCGTCCATGCACCTAAGATTGGCCAATCATCAATACCCGTAGATAGAATCGGAGATTTTATTGGCCCTGGCGGTAAAAACATAAAAGCCATAAGCGCAGAATATGAATGCGAAATCAGCGTTGAAGATGATGGCATGTGTGTTGTAATGGGACAAGATCAAGATTATATCGATACGGTAGTTCGCATTTTAGATTCATATAATCTCGTGCCAATTCCTGGGGAGGTTTATGATGCTGAAGTTGTGCGTATCATGGATTTTGGCGCATTTGTTAAAATTGCACCAGGGAAAGAGGGTTTAGTCCACATCTCTGCATTGAATTGGGAACATGTTAAAAAGGTTGAAGATGTAGTTAAAATTGGCGAACAGGTTAAAGTAAAACTCATCAAAATTGACGATCTTAAACGATTGGACTTCAGCATGAAGGCTCTCATGGAAAAGCCGGACAACTATTCACCTCCTGAAAAAAGGAAGAAGTTTCAAAAGGGATAAAACTGGCAAATAGTCACTGTAAATAGGCAGATTGCTCATGGTAATAGGTGTACCGAAAGAGATAAAAAATAACGAGAAGCGGGTTTCCATTATTCCTTTTGGAGTAGAAGACCTTAAAAGGGAAGGTCACTCAATACTCGTACAGTCCCAGGCAGGCTCCGGCAGCGGTTTCAGTGATGAAATCTACGCACAAGCTGGCGCTGAAATAATTGATTCTCCCGCTGAAATATTTCAAAAGGCTGATTTAATTATAAAAGTGAAAGAACCCCAACCAGATGAGTATAGGATGATTCATGAAGATCAAATCGTATTCACCTATTTCCATTTTGCCGCCGATGAATCTCTAACCACCGGGATGATTGATTCTAAATCCATTGCCATTGCTTACGAAACAGTACAAAACAAAGATGGGGAATTGCCGCTGCTGACTCCTATGAGTGAAGTTGCAGGCCGAATGGCAGTTCAAAATGGAGCAAAATGTTTAGAAGGTAATATGGGCGGGATTGGTAAACTTCTGAGTGGAGTTCCTGGAGTTGAGCCTGCAACTGTAACTATATTAGGTGGTGGCGTTGTAGGGATGAACGCAGCTAAATTGGCTGCGGGACTTGGTGCAAAAGTATATATATTGGATATTAACGCATCTCGACTTAAGTATTTGGATGATATTATGCCGCCAAATGTTTTTACTCTTTATTCAAATAAGCATACAATACTCAAATTACTACCCGAAACTGATCTGCTGATAGGAAGTGTGCTTGTGGTTGGTGCAAAAGCGCCAAATTTAGTTACAAGAGAAATGCTGTCTATGATGCAAAAAGGATCTGTAATAATTGATGTTGCTGTAGACCAGGGAGGATGTGTGGAAACGTGCAGACCTACTACTCATGCTGATCCAACTTATGAGATTGATGGTATTATACATTATTGTGTGACAAATATGCCCGGAGCTGTTCCGTTTACTTCTACTATCGCTTTGGCAAATACTACCTACCCATACATTAAACTCCTTGCAGATAAAGGGTATAAAACAGCTTTTAAAAGTAATCCTTCATTATTAAAAGGATTGAATATTTTTAAAGGTCTGGTAACACATCAGGGCGTTGCTGATGCATTTGATGTACCGTTCACACCACCGCATGATGTGTTTGCATAAGCATTCATATCCCTTAATATTTACTTACCATAGTATAGCATCAGGGTTTCATATTGGACTGAATGTTATTCATCCAGATAGATTCAGAAAACATGTGCAATTTATTGCTAATATTAACCACTCACCTTATAAGAATAAACATATCTCTATAACATTTGACGATGGTTATGAATCTGTCTATACAAATGCCTTTCCCATTATGGAAGAAAATGGCCTTAAAGGCATTGTTTTCCCCATTAGCGGATATATTGGTAAGACTAATGATTGGGATGTTACTTTTGGTGTAAATAAAACAATGCATTTAACTAAATCTCAGTTAATCACCCTGTCAGAACATGGCTGGGAAATTGGCAGCCACTCACATTCACATCGATCATTTAGATGGATGAACAATAATGAAATTAAAGATGATGTTGTAACATCAAAACTTATAATTGAAGAAATTACGGGGCAGGAGGTAGTTTCCTTCTGCCTTCCCTTTGGTGATTATACAAGAAAAGCGATAGAAATTATTGAAGATGCAGGATTTATTTATTTATTTATGCAGCTGCCTTTATTAAAAATGGCAGTGAAGTTGAGAAAAATTCAATTGCAATTTTGTAGAAGTATATATTCTACGGATAGTGTCAAATCCCTTCAAAATAAATATCAAAATATTAATGGTGAACACTTAAAGGAATACTTTATACACTCATTTTCAAATGCAACTGTACTTGTGAAAGAAATACTTTGACAGTAGCCTATTAATGAATTAAGTTAAAGCACTACTTTAAACATAAATTTTAAATTATAGATTATGGAAGCAAGAGATATTAAGAAATTATACTATTCAATTAGTGAAGTTAGTGAGATAACCGGGTTAAAACAATACGTGTTACGGTATTGGGAAACTGAATTTTCACAATTGAAACCGGGAAAGAATAGAGCTGGAAATAGAATTTATCGTTCACATGATGTTGATACAATAATAGAAATTAAATCACTTTTATATGATCGTAAATTTACCATTAAAGGTGCACAGCAGCATTTAAAGCATCCCTTTCAAAAGTCAACTCAGCTCATTGAAAAAAAGAAAATTATAAAACTGAATAATCCCATCGATATTCAAACGCTTAAAGATTTAAAACATGGTTTGGATGATCTTATTAAAATCGTCGAACAATTTAAAGATTAATAATATATTCTTATAAATAAATGCCTTTAATTCTCAAAAAAGACATTAATTTTATTCACCCTGAAAAATCAATAATTAACAAATCGGGACGTGGCGCAGCTCGGTAGCGCACTTGACTGGGGGTCAAGGGGTCGGAGGTTCAAATCCTCTCGTTCCGACGATAGTTAAAACTCTATTTCCAGATTGAAATAGAGTTTTTTTTCAATAATATTGAGAACATAAATATCCTTCTGAAAATAGTAAAAATATCTCTATGAATCTTGCTATCATAATTCCGGCTTATAATCCTCCAGATACATTTTCTTCTCTTTTAATAGCTATTCGTAAAATCACCTCTAAGGTTATAATTATTATTGATGATGGTTCCACACCAAAGATTAACATCGAATATTCCGGCGTTGTTATATTACGTAACACACAAAATCAAGGGAAGGGGTATTCACTGATTAAAGGGTTTCAACATGCGGAAAATGAAGGATTTACGCATGCCATTACAATAGATGCAGACTCGCAACATGATCCAGAATTAATCAATTCATTTTTAGAATTTGATGCAAATATAAACCTTGTTTTAGGTACCCGGAATTTTACAGAGGATATGCCAATTCACCGTAGAATTTCAAACAAACTAACTTCCTATATTATTTCATTATTATGTAGAAAGACAATTTTAGATTCCCAATGTGGTTATCGTCGATATAAATTAAAAAATGTTTGCTCAGAATCCTTTCATGAAACAGGGTTTCAGTTTGAGTCTGAAGTATTAATCAAATTATTACGAAATAATTGTACCCATGTCAATTTAGGGATTCCAACAATTTATAGTAGCGAAAATAGTTCTATTCACAATTTTAGGGATACTCTCAAATTTATCCGTTTAATTTTGAGAAATATAATTAGAGATTAATCCTAATTTTGCTGCTTATTAGATTAAATATATTTAGATAAAATATACAATATTAACATGTTTACACTTTTGAGAAAGTTGTATGATTGGGTTCTTCATTGGGCAAAAACACCATATGGTCCCATTGCGCTTTTTGTATTATCATGTTCTGAAGCCTCATTTTTCCCCATACCTCCTGATGTATTATTAATTGCCTTAGCGCTCGGAAACCGAAAACAATCATTTAAATTTGCGTTGATATGCAGTATTGCGAGTATTGTGGGTGCCATTGGAGGCTACGGTATAGGGTATTTTTTATGGTGGAATGGAGATGGGTTTAATGAGATTGCTCATTTCTTCTTTAATCGCGTTCCAGGATTTAATGAAAGTGTTTTTCTTGATATACAAAAGCAATATGACCATTACGGTTTTATTATAACTTTTACAGCGGGATTTACTCCAATTCCTTTTAAAGTGTTCACTATTAGTGCTGGCGCTTTCAATATTTCTTTTCCCCTATTTTTAATGGCTTCAACAATTAGCAGATCAGCACGATTTTTCCTCGTATCATTTTTAATAGTGAAGTATGGCAAAAAAGTGGAAGGTTTTATTAATCGATATTTTAATCTACTTACGGTTGCATTTGCTGTAATTTTAATTGGAAGCTATATGCTAATTAAATTTGTATTTGTTCATTAATGCTACATAAGTCTGCTGTCTATTTTAAGTATAAAATAATGAAACATTTTCGTTTAGAAATTGTCCAACACGCATGAGAAAACTCAGCAAGGTGGGAAAATGGTTTTTGCCTTTATTTTTACTGTTATCATCCTTTGTTGTCATAATTGTATTTATCTTTTTATTCAGACCACAATACTTTATTGATGATATTGAAATAATTATTAAAAATAATCTTCCAAATTCTCTTGGCAGAGAGTTAAATATTGGCAATATAAATGGCAATTTTATCACAGGGTTCAAACTGGGCGATGTGAATTATTTCAAGGATAGTACTATTATATTTTCCGCAAAGGAAATTTATATTAATCCTGATTTATCACGTATTGCCTTTGGTACAATAGCTTTATCAGAAATAAGTATTCATTCACCATATTATAATTATGAAAAGTTTATGTTATGGGATGTAAAGGATAGGGAAAAACAAGCCTTTTCATTCTTTAATATTGAAATCTCCTCACTAAAAATCGACAATGGATTAATTGTGGTGATGGATGAAATGTATAATTTAAATGGAGAATTACGGGTCGATATTAATGATGGGGTAGAATTAGAAATTAAATCTCTCCAGATAGATTCTCCTCTATTTCATGATATTATGGAAGTGCCAAGCGGTAATATTTTAATCAATAATAATGAAATTGTGTTTACAAACCTTACATCAAATTCCAGCTGGTTTTCTGGAAAAGCAAATGGGAAAATTAATATAAAAGATTTACACAAATCCTCCGGAACTGTTCAGATTGAGAAACTCTCACTATCTACAACGGATTCCTCATGGATTAATATTTATAATCTTGAAGCTGAAATTGATAACAAAAATAATATATCGGTGGGATATCTAAAATGTGACCTGGATTTTCTAAATAAAAAAATAACCAACATTTTGATAAACGTAAATTTTGACAATAATACTATTGAAATTGATACAGCATCATTATTTGTGGATGGACAATTTATTTCTTCAACAGGGAATATTAAAATTCTTGAGAAAAGTTGGGAATTAAATACAATTATTGATGATTTCAAATTATCAAATAATACTTTTATTTCAGGATCTGTTAATTTGAAAAGCGCTCATTTATTCGATCAAATTGAAGGCGATATCAAGTTGAATAATTCACTGATTGAATTTATTGAAATAGCTTCTATGGCTGGAAAATTCAAAAATAAAGATCAGGTAGTGAGTTCAGAAAATATATCGATTAATTCTAACTGGTATATTGGAAAGATAAAAATCGATTCTCTTTCAGGTACTGATAATTTTAAAATTACAGGCATTGTGAATATAAGTGATATTTCTGAGAATATTATGCTTAAGGAATATGGTCTTAGTAATTTATATGGCGATATAAATTTTAGCTGGATTAAAAATACTGCTTTAAATGAATTTTCTGCTGATATTAATTTGAGCGAAGGTTTATTGCTGAAAAATAAATTTTCCGGATTTATAGGAAATATTTCTGGTAAAATTACAAATGCTCAATTTACCGGGAAATCAACAGGAATGTTAAATGGATGGCAGTATAACTCCTATAATTGGGACAGTCTATATTATTATTTTGATCTATCGAATGATAATTGGGACAGCCTATATTTTAATGCAATCAGTACTATGGGGGATAAAATTCAATTTTCTGCAAAACAGGAACCATCTGGGGATATAATTGTCAACAATATTACAGGTATTTTAAAACAGAACAAAATAATTTTTCAACCATTTAATATACATGAAGAAGAAGGTTCTTTTGATTTTACTGAAATTGAAGTTAGTCTTGTGGATTTGAACCTCCAGCCTTTTGACCGTCAGTCAAGCGCGCTAGATACAAGTAAAATAATATTCTATGATGGAGAATATAAAGGGGAAAATCATTATAAAATATCTGGAAATATTCAAAATTTAGAATTGAATAATTTATATTCTATTATTGGTAGATCTTTCAGGATAAATGGATTAATCGATTCTGCTACAATAGGTATAGTAAGTAATAATAATCAATTAAACCCTAATCCAATATATTCAGCAAACTATTTGAGAATGTTGAACGGAGCGATAGATGATATTCAATTTGACCAATTAATTCTATCAGCATCCTACCGAAATCGACGATTTCTCTTAAGTGATTTTAAATTAGATACATATTTGGGAAATATAAATGGAGAAGGTTGGTTTAATATCGGTTTGTCAAACCAAGGCGAACTCTTTCGGGATGATGATAAACTTAATTTGAAATTTAACTGTAAAAATGTGGATATTGAACCATTCAACCGATATTTACCTTGGGGATACGAAAGTAGAGGATTTATGACAGGCAACATAGATATAACAGGTACTATCGCTAAACCAGAAATTATAAGCCGTATGGATATTTCGCAACCAGGGTTTGATAAAATTAATGTAGAGGATACCCTTTCTGGAATTTTTGAATTTAAAGAAAATAAACTGGGTTTAAATTTATCATTACAAACCAAATATGGTAATTATTCAGGAATTGGATTTATACCTTTAGATTTAAATTTAATAATTGAAAACCGCGTTGATATTTCTAAAGAGCCAATTGATTTTATTTTCACCGGTATTACAAATAATGTTGAATTTCTGCCAGAATATTTTGATATTTTAGATTCTTTAACCAGTGATCAATTACAAAATGATACATCAAAAAACTATGATATTGTATTAGAAATCTCGGGAACATTAGAGAAACCCATCAGAAGTGGATGGATAATAATTCAAAATGGCAGTTTATATTTAGATCCAATTGAAGAGCCTATTAGAAATATTGAGGGTTCAATGTCTATAAGTAATAATCAACTTATTATCAATAAAATGACTGGTTTGCTTTATAAAGAAGATGGGGATTCGACAATGACTATTCCATTCATTTCAGATATAATAAACTATTTTTCATCGGAAGATATAAAAAAACAAAATAATTTGAATGTCTCTGGCAGTATGGATCTTACAGAATTTTTTAATCCTAAGTTTGCTTTAAACCTTAGTGGAAAGGATATTTCAATAACATCATCTTACGATTTATTCCATGGATCAGGTACAGCAGATATAGATTTAACAGGCAGAGATACATTGTATATTTCTGGAGAATTCATTCCAAATCCATATAATTTCACCATAACAAATTTGGGTTATGAGTCTACTTATGAAGTACCTAAATTATATACAAATCGAATTATCTCCTATAATATTCATGTTCCTATCAAAGATGGAATAAAAGTAGAAACGGAAAACATAAATCTATTATTTGATGGAGATATTAGTATAACTAAAATTGGAGATGAAAAGTTTAATTTTTCCGGTAAGGCTAATATAATTGATGGAAAATTTTATGATAATCAGGGAAATATTTATCAACATACTAATGGGATTATACTTTTGGCACCCATTGATAATACCCCATATATCGATCTACATGCTCAGACAAAAATCGAAGGTGATGTTGTCGATGTATCATTTATAGGATTTACTGATAATCCCACTCTTATTTTTAACTCAGAGAAATATACTCAGCAAGAAATTCTTGATATATTAACTTTTGGAGACCCAGATGGTTTTAGCGATTATAAGCAGGCTGGTAATTTTCTATCAAATTATTTAGAAAATATAATTGAGAAAAATATAACAAGATATAGTGCCTTAGATGAGTTTCGACTCACAAGCGGAGGGTCCCCTTCAGAAATTATTGAAGGGAGTGAGAATATTGAATTGAAACTAATCCTAGGCAAACAAATGTCTAATAAAATATATTTAAATACTGAATTTGATTTATATAATATAAAATCTTGGGAATCTTGGCAATATGAAGCAACCTACCGAATTAACCATAATACATCCATTGTAGGAGGATTCGATGAAGATAATTTATGGCATTTAAAATACCGCATAAAATTTTATTATAAATGAAATATTCTCAAATTTGGTTTTTATTTTGGTCATTCCTAATATCCAATACTTTTGCTGATGAAAAATTAGTTGTATCAGAAATAATATTTAATGGCAATTCATTGCTACCTGATTATGAACTGCAATCTGTAATTAAATTGCAATCACCAAAGCTGTTCGCCAGGAGTGAATTTAGTCCTAAAAAACTTAACCGAGATAAAATATCCTTAGAAGCATATTACAAATCAAATGGATTTCTAAATATAAGCATAACTGAAAATTATGAATTAGTATCTAAAAATTATGTCAATATTCAATTTTTTATAAATGAAGGGGATCAATATCAATTAAAGGAAATTCATTTCTTTGGGAATAAGCTATTTTCTGATGAAGAAATAATTAAAATATTAAAGACACCTACAAATATTAATTTTAATCCTTCAAAAATAAGAAGACAATTAAAAGCTTTAAAAAGAATTTATTTAAATCGAGGAAAAATTGATATTGCAATTATGGATGAGGTGATAATCGAAGGTATAAATGTCATTGTCAGAATAAATATTTTTGAAGGTATAACTTATCATATTCAAAGTATTTCCGTTTCAGATTTAGTGTTAGTAAATGAAAAATATGTCCTGCGGGAAATATTATTCCAAAGAGACGAAATTTATAATATTAATAAGATAGATGAATCCAGGAATAGAATTTTTTATTCGGGGCTTTTCAGTTCTGTAGAAATTATTAATAAATTGATTAATAAAAAAAATGGATTAGTAGATATAGAAATAAAAGTAAGCGAATACAAATCTTCTTCAATTGAGGCAGATATTGGATTTAAAGAATGGAACCCCTTTCAAGAAAATTTGACAACTACTGGTATTGATGCACAAGCTCGATGGGTAATAGGTAATATTTTTAATACAACTGCAAATGTTGAATTCACTGCTAGAATTGCCAGAAGTATCAATTTGAATACAATTTCTGATAAGCCATTAATTGAAAGAGATTTTACCGTTGTTTATCGCACTCCCTGGACATTTTATTTTAGAATCCCTACACGATTTGAATATTTTCACAAGGAAGCAAGTGATCAATCTGTATTGAAAAGAGATGGATTAACCTACTCTTTATTATTCAATCAAGGGAAAACTACGAGATATGAATTTAATTCCACCTTAGAGATAATTAAAACTAATGAAAGTTTAGATACTGGTAAAATAAATGAGGAAGATGAGCAACAAAGATGGATGAATGTTGTATATATATCAAATAAAATCCAAAACCCTTTAAATCCAATTGGTGGTCAATATTTTTCTTTTATTTCAACTTTATATGGAACAATATTGGGAGGGGAGAGGAATTTAATAAAATTTGAAGGTGAATATAGAAAATACCTGAGAATACAAAATAATAGTGTTTTTGCTTTCAGGATAGTTTTAGGATATATTAAAAATTTAGAAACAGAAAATGATCTTACACACCCATACAATTTTCAAATTGGCGGTCAAACCTCTTTAAGAGGCTGGGCATCTGGCGATAAATTTGAAATTTCAAGCGGGGCAAACATTATCGACATGATTAATTTAGAATATAGATTCCCCATTAAAAATAAATTTGGCGGGGAATTATTTATTGATATTGGGAGATTATATGAAACAATTGATGAATTTACAACTACAAGCCTGAGCTGGGATTATGGAATGGGGATTATTTATCACACAGGTCTTGGGCCAATTCGAATAGATGTTGGCTTCCCATATGGAAAATTAGAAAATCCCCAACTTCATGCATCATTATTATATATGTTTTAAGTATGATTGAAATTTTTGATTAAATATTTATATTTAGTTATTGAGATAAATATGTAAAACATTGATAAATTTTAAGCCTGTAATTCAAACAAAAATGGAGAAAACTGTGAAAAATATATTAATATTATTAATCGGATTGTACGTGCTGTCCTGTACTGGCGGTTCAAATAAGTCGGCTGATCAGTATTGGAAAGATGGTCAGAAATATAGAACTGAAGCTAAACTAATGGAATCTATCACCAGTTTTAAATCTATAATTAAAATTTACCCTTTGCATGAATTAGCTGCTCAGGCACAATTTCAGATAGCTGATATTTATCTAAATGACAAAAAAGATTTTGAATTTGCTGTTGAAGAATTTCAAAAGGTAGTTCAGCAATACCCTGATCACGAAGTGTCAAAAAAATCATTATTTATGATTGCCTACATTTATAATAATTATCTGGAAGCTTTTAGCGATGCAATAATAAATTATAATTTATTTAAGGATAAATATCCCGATGATGAGTTGATTCCTTCTGTGGAATATGAACTTGAGGGCTTGAAAAATATTAAAACTACCATTGATTCACTGAATTCAATAGTTAACAAAAGAACTAATATATAAAATATGTCTGAATTTGATCTCGCTGAATTAAAAGACTCCATTGAGAGGGAGTCCAAATTTATTCATGATATTAATACTTCCATTCGAACAGTTATAATTGGCCAGGATGATTTAATTGAAACGCTCTTATTGGCTATTTTAACAGATGGCCATGTCTTTCTCGAAGGCGTCCCCGGACTTGCAAAAACTCTCACAATAAATTCTTTGGCGCAGATTATTGACACAAAATTCCAGCGCTTGCAATTCACTCCTGATCTTCTGCCTGCAGATATATTGGGTACTCTGATTTACAATCCCATTGATGGTTCATTTGAAGTTAAGAAGGGACCAATATTTGCAAATATCATACTTGCAGATGAAATTAACAGAGCACCTGCTAAAGTACAATCAGCTCTACTTGAAGCAATGCAGGAAAGACAGATTACAATTGGTGATAAAACTTTTAAATTAGAAAATCCATTTCTGGTCATGGCAACCCAAAATCCAATTGAACAGGAGGGTACCTATCCTCTGCCAGAAGCACAAATTGACCGCTTTATGTTTAAAGTATTGGTTGGCTATCCCAATCCCGAAGAAGAATTAGAAATATTAAAAAGGATGGGGAAAATTAATACAAACATTGAATTAAAACCTGTTGTAAACCCATCTCAAATTTTATCGGCACGAAAAATTGTGGATCAAATATACATGGCTGAAAATATACAAAAGTACATTGTATCATTGGTATTTGCTACTCGATATCCTGAAAAATACGGTTTAAAAGATTTGCAATCATTAATTACCTACGGCGCCTCTCCTCGAGCAACAATTTTCTTGGCAAACGCATCCAAATCATATGCATTTTTACACAGTCGAGGCTTTGTTATTCCTGAAGATGTGCGTGCAGTGGGAAAATCAATTCTAAGGCATCGCATTATTTTATCCTATGAAGCTGAAGCAGAGGAGATAACAACTGAGGATATTATTCAAAGAATTTATGAATCTGTGCCTACTCCTTAAAATCCTACATGATTCCTGCCGAAATATTAAAGAAAGTTCGTTTACTTGAAATTAAAACCAGACATATTGTAAATAACATCTTTGGTGGTGAGTACCATTCGGCTTTTAAAGGGATGGGGATGGAGTTTGCTGAAGTAAGAGAATATTATCCCGGAGACGATATTAGAGCCATTGATTGGAATGTGACAGCAAGAACTGGCAAACCATTTATCAAGAAATATGATGAGGAACGGGAATTGACAGTAATGTTGATAGTTGATGTCTCCGCGTCTGGATTTTTTGGTACTGGAGAATCCTTGAAAAGTGATATCATGATTGAGTTGGCTTCCATTCTAAGCTTTAGCGCCATTAAAAATAATGATAAAGTTGGATTATTACTTTTCTCTGATAAAATTGAAGAGTTTATTCCACCCAAAAAAGGTAAGAGCCACGTTTTGCGTGTAATCAGGGAAATGATTTACCATAAAGCTAAAGATAGAAAAACCGACATTTCTATTGCATTAGAACATATTCAAAAAGTACTTAAAAGAAAGAGTATTATTTTTTTATTGTCTGATTTTTGGGATGATTCCTATCAGCAACCTATGAAATTGCTAAACAAAAAACACGATTTAATCAATATCCAAATATTAGATAAAGCTGAGATTGCAATTCCTAAATTGGGTATGGTAAAATTTCACGATGCTGAAACTCAAATATCTAAATGGATAGATACAAATAATAAGCAAGTCCAAAATATTTCCAAAAAATATATCCTAAATAAAAACAATGTTATAAAGCAATTCTGTAAAAAAAATAAAATAGACTTTATTTCAATTAATACTTCCGAAGGATATTTTAATCCGCTGGAACAGTTTTTTAGTACCAGAATGCACCGACATTAATGAAATTAATATTTTTAATATTTTTAATATTTTGCGTATTATTTTCATTTGATTTACGAGTGGATGTAAAACCTGATACTGTTTATCTTGGATCGTTGGTGGAAATAAAAGTAAGTGTTGAAAATAATAAAAATAATGAGTTGCCTGTTTTTTATGATTTAGAAGAAAATATAGATGTATTTACAGTAGTGAATAAAAGTCTGACTCCTATTTCTATTAGTTATTTTTTACAATTTTGGAGAGTTGGAGAGATTATTATTCCATCTATACCAGTAGATATTAAACAAAATAATCATGTTATTTCCCAAATTGAAACAAATAAAATCACCCTGAATATTTTATCAAATATTTCAAGTACATCAAATGAGATGCGATCCATCAAACCAATAAAAGAGTTGAAATTGATTTCACCTTTTAAAATTGCCTTATTGCTGTTATTCTTTTTTGCAGGAATTGTTGGGGCAGGGTATTTATGGAAAACAAAAACAAGACAAAGTAAATCAAAATATTCAACAGGATCTTTTAAAATTTCCGCTCTTAAAGAGTCTGTAAAAGAAATAGAAGATTTACCACTTCCTGAAATAATTAATTCTGAATCTACAGAAAAATACTATTTAAAATTAAGTGAAATATGTCGATTATTTTTTAAAGAGGTCTTCTATATAAAAGCTACAGAAATGACTTCAGGCGAAGTAGCAGAACATTTTACATTAATTGGAATTGAGCCAGAATTAGTAAACTCATGGAATGATGTCTGTCAAATTGCGGATATGGCAAAATATGCGAGTCATATTCCACCAATTGATCAATTCACCGAAGATAAAAAAGATTACATTAAATTAATTACATCTTTTTACAAAATCCAGTCACAATTAGGGGCCAATAATAAATATAGCAAATTTGCTTAATTTATATCAGGTGATAACCAAATTGGGTTTGACATTGCAAAAATCCTTTTCTCATTATTAGAATCAAGTTCCACTTCAAACCGAAAATAACAGTTGCTATCACTCTTAATTTCAAAATCCTTTATTAATTTATACTCCCGTGAATTCATAATTGTAAAATAGTCTATTTCTTTTTTTTCACCAATAACGCCTTTTATTATTGTCATTTTTTTTATCATTCCAAATTCGGGGGTAGATATAATTGATACTGTAATAATACCATAATTTGAACTTACGGTACTGCCCATTTCATATATTAGTCCATTATTTTGGAATGTTATGTTGATAAAGGGTCCATTAGTTACAAAGCAATTCCCATTTTTCATGGAAGTAATGACCGAATTTATGTCTCTATTATACCCATTTATATGCACACCGGTTCTGAATTCTCCAAATAATTGTTCTTTTTTTTCATATAAGGAAATCATTGGTGTTTTTATTTGGCGGTAAATATTAAAATTACCATGAGCATCATTTCCGGCATAAATAAATTTATGATAACCATCCAAAAGTAATTTCATCCAAATTTTTAATCCTTTATAAAATCCCTCATCAAGAGCTCCATTTACTATTTGAATTCCTGCAATATTATCTTCCAAAATATCCTCTAATTGCCATTTCCCCCTTTTTACAAAAAACCATTGTACAATGGGAACAGGATTAAAAGGATGGGCTGCAATACAAAGCGACTCATTATCTAAACTGTCATGAACAGTTTTTGTATTATAATCAGCATGAAAATTAAATGGCTTTTCAGCGCCATCTCCTGAGCCGGGGAGAAAATTTGAATTGTTTAAAATAAGCGCATGTATATTTCTTCCATTCTGATTATGTAAACTTAATTCTTCCGATGGAATGATAAATGATTTCCCTGGAGTGCCATTATTAATTGTTTCGATTTCTCTTCTGGATTTATTCCATTTTTCAAGAGTTGGGTCTGTTTCAGTCCATGAACCCGGAAGATCATCTAAATCATAGGAATGATCAGTATTGCAAAAAAAATCTAATCCCAATGATTCTGCCATGGTTAATGTTGCTTTTAATGGCGCGCCAAATTCAACCATATCTTCAGTTAAATTTGAATGATAATGAATGTCCCCGTATAATACATTTCCATCATTTGGATAAGGATATTTAGAAATACAGGTTTTTAACTTATTATGAGAGCAAAGTGGGTAATTATGAATAGTACATTTTTTATCTTGCCCATTTACATTGTACATAAATTCAACATTAATTTCAATATTTCCCGAAATACCTTCTGAATCAATTATTAGGGTATCATCCCACCAATTAAGATCCATTTGAGTATTATATTGAAAAGTATGGGATTGAATAATTTTGTTAGATTTATAAATTACTATCTCAACATATTTAAGAGTGATTGGGAATAAATGTGAATCCTTTATTATCAATAAAATTGGAATATCACTCTTAGGTTCAATTCTAATTGGGAGATCAGCTAATATTTCCGGTTCTTTTTGAAAATAGCGGCTGCCAGTCCATTTAAAACGAAAATGTAATTCTGCATATAATAATACCGCAGGTGAATATTGTGCAAAAGATTCCATGAGAAATTCAGAATTTATCATCTCAAATATATGTGGATAATGTCCAATTGATTTGTAATTTTATAGGTGTAAATTAAATCAAGGAATACAATATAAACGATGGCAAATACTTCAGATTTTAAAAATGGACTTATTATTAATCATAAGAATAACTTATGGAAAATTGTAGAATTTCTACATGTTAAACCGGGCAAGGGAAATGCCTTTGTGAGGTCAAAATTAAAAAATATCCGTACAGGACAAGTGGTAGAAGAGACATTCAGAGCAGGCGAGAAAATTGAAACTGTAAGAGTTGTGGCCAGAAACTACACTTATCTGTACTCAGAAAACACCAATTATATATTTATGGATCAAGAGACATTCGATCAGATTAGCCTCAGTAAAGCTCAAGTAGAAGATGTTCTTGATTTCCTTCTAGAGAATACAACCGCAACCATTGCTTTCAATGGAGACGAACCGATTGAAGTTAGAATTCCACAACATATGAATATGACCATTAAAGATACTGATCCTGGAGAAAAGGGGAATACTGCACAAGGCGGTTCTAAGCCGGCAAAATTAGAAACCGATTTAACCATTCAAGTTCCCCTATTTATCCAAATTGGTGATGTGATTCGCGTTGATACAAAAGAGAAGCGTTATATTGAAAGAGTAAAGAGTTAATATACCTATGTTAGAAAATAATATAAAAAATCTGATCAAGATTCTGGAAGAGTCAAAAGTAGATGAACTAGAAATATCCACCTTTTGGGGGAAACAGAAAATTAAGATCCGGAAAAATTCAGTTCAAAGTTTAGATCGAAACATTGAACTCATTCAAACTACACCAACGCCACCAATAATAAATACATTAAAGGATGCACCCAATGTTCCTGCAAAAATTGGAGAAGAAAATGTGGCAACAAAATCTGAAGAGCAAAATACTGTTCCCATTACCGATGACAATACAGTTACTATCAAAGCGCCTTTGGTGGGGACATATTACCGATCATCAAAGCCGGATATACCTGCCTTTATTTCAGAAGGGGACATCATAAAACCCGGTCAAGTCCTTTGCATTATTGAAGCTATGAAAATATTTAATGAAATCGAGTCTGAAATTTCTGGAAAAGTTGTAAAAATCCTTATTAAAGACGGTACCCCGGTGGAATATGATCAGGATCTCATAATTATTGCTCCTGAATAATTTATGTACAATAAAATATTAATTGCCAACAGGGGAGAAATAGCTCTCCGAATTATCCGTGCATGCAGGGAACTGAATATAGGAACAGTTGCAATTTATTCAAAAGCCGACGAATTATCACTTCATACAAAATTTGCAGATGAAGCAATTTGTGTAGGTCCTCCCGAAAGTACTAAAAGTTACCTAAATATTCCGGCCATAATTGCTGCAGCTGAATTGACAAACGCGGATGCAATTCATCCAGGCTATGGATTTCTTGCTGAAAGTTCAAAATTTTCAAATATTTGTACTGAAAATGGAATTGAGTTTATAGGTCCACCCCCTGAAACAATTGATGCAATGGGGGATAAAGCACAAGCAAAAAAAACTATGAAAAAAATCGGTATCCCGGTTATTTACGGGTCAGATGGATTAGTTCAATCCGTTCAGCACGCAAAGGAAGAAGCTGAAAAAGCTGGCTATCCAGTTATGTTAAAGGCTACTGCTGGTGGTGGTGGGAAAGGAATGCGGCTGGTTGAAAATGAAAACCAGATTGAGAACGCTTTCAATGCTGCACAATCCGAGGCAGAGATGTCTTTTAACAACGGAGACCTGTATCTTGAAAAGTTTATTCAAAAACCACGTCATATTGAAGTGCAAATATTAGCAGATAAACATGGGAATATCGTTGCATTAGGAGAAAGGGAATGTTCTATCCAACGTAGGCATCAAAAACTTATTGAGGAAGCTCCATCATCTGGAGTCATAGAATTAACACGTAAAAAAATGTATGACGCAGCCATAGCCGGGGCTAAAGCATCAGATTATATTGGGGCTGGTACAATCGAGTTTCTGTTGGATAAAAATAATGATTTTTTCTTTATGGAAATGAATACCAGAATACAGGTAGAGCACCCCGTAACTGAAATGGTAATTGGAGCTGATCTGATAAAATATCAAATTCTTTGCCATGCAGGTCATCCTGTCCCATCATGGATGAATAATATGAAAACACGCGGACATGCTATAGAATGCAGAATTAATGCAGAAGATCCCGCTCATAAATTTAGACCCTGCCCTGGAACGATTACGAGTTTCCATATGCCGGGCGGAATGGGAATTCGTGTTGATACCCATGTGTACGCTGGCTATACTGTTCCACCTTATTATGATTCACTGCTTGCAAAACTTATCGTTCACGCACCAACAAGAGCTGAGGCAATCAATCGCATGATTGGAGCTTTGGATGAATGTGTGTTTGAAGGAATTAAGACTACTATACCCTTTCAGCAACAAATATTTAAAAATATTGATTTTCAAAAAGGTAATATAGATACAAGTTTTTTAGATAATTTTCAATTTATTCAAGGAGAACCGGAGTAAATGATTATCCCCGAAGATTTACAATATACAGAAGACCATGAATGGGTAAAAATAGAAAATGAAATTGCCACCATTGGAATTACCGATTACGCTCAAGGCGAATTAGGCGACATCATCTTCATTGAATTACCTCAACCCGGAGAAGCTGTTGAAAAAAAAGCCTCAATTGGAACAATTGAGGCAGTGAAAACTGTGGCAGATATTTATTCACCCATGCAGGGTGAAATATATGAGGTAAATCCAATTCTTGAGGATGAACCTGAATGTGTTAATACAGATCCTTACGCGAAGGGTTGGATAATTAAATTAACTAATTTTACAAATGATACTGCTAATTTTTTAACAGCGGACGAATATAAAAATCTGGTTCAATAGTGCATTTTATTCCCACAACACCAGAAGAAGAAGTTCAGTTACTAAAAGGAGCTGCAGTAACTAGTTTCTCGGAATTAATTGAAATAATTCCTCAAAAATACAGGTTGAAGACCAATTTGGGAATTGGCGTGCCTTTTTCTGAAATGGAAATCGAAAGAGAACTGAAGCAATTAGGTGATTCCAATGCTGCCGATAATTTTTGCTTTTCTGGTGGCGGGGTATATGATCATTTTATACCAAAGGCAGTTGATTTTATTAGTGGCAGATCTGAATATTATACATCCTATACTCCTTATCAAGCAGAAGTCAGCCAGGGCACTTTACAGTATCTATACGAATTTCAATCCATGATTTGTGAAATCTCCGGAATGGATATAGCAAATGCATCTCTTTATGATTGCGCCTCTGCTATCGCTGAAGCCTGCCTTTTAGCTCATTCTTTTACTCGTAGCAATATAATTCTATATTCTGGATCGCTGAATCCGCATTACATTCAAGTTGTAAAATCCTATTTAACCGGTCAAGATATGAAACTGATTCAACTGCCAGAAATCAATGGTATTACAGATTTAAACTCCCTAAAATCTTATTCTGAAAATATAGCGGCCGTAATTATTCAATCTCCCAATAGAAATGGGCTTATTGAAAACTGGATGAAATGTAAAAAGAAAATGTTAGATCCTAAATCTCTGTTAATTGCAGTATCAGATCCATTGGCATTATCTGTACTCAAGCCACCAGGAAAATGCGGCGCTGATATTTATGTTGGAGAAGGTCAATCTCTGGGGAATCCAATGAATTATGGGGGACCTCTACTGGGGTTAATGGCTGTAAAAGAACAGTATAAGCGAAGAATTCCCGGAAGAATAATTGGCAAAACGGTTGATAAAAATAACAATGATGGTTTTGTTTTAATACTCCAAACCAGGGAACAACATATCAGAAGAGAGAAGGCAACCTCTAATATTTGTACTAATCAGGGCTTACTTGCATTAAGAGCTACAATATTTCTATCACTTATGGGTGAACAGGGAATGCCCTATATTGCGAATATTTGCCACCAAAAAGCTCATTATACTGCTAATGCTATATTGGGGTTAGAAAATTATTCTTTGCCCTATTCCAATGAATTTCTAATGGAATTTGTTGTGAAAACTACCCATTCTGCTACTGCTGTCATTAATTATTGTGCTGCAAAAGGTGTATCAATTATGCGAGCATTGTCCGATGAGGGTGATTCTTTACTATTAATTGCTGTCACAGAAAAACGAACTATTGATGAAATTAACCATTTAATCAAATGCTTGAAGGAATTCAGTTGAGCACATTCTCAAAATTAGAAAAAATAAGAGCAGTCCGTGGCGCAGTAGCAATTGCGCTTCTTGATCCAGACAAGAAGAATGACAATGGATTGCTTAACATGCTTCAGCTTGTAAATGAAAGTGATTTTGACGCTATTTTTATTGGCGGTAGTTTAATATCCGATAATGAATTTGAATCGCGAGTTGAAGAAGTTACTAATAATACAGATCTTCCTGTAATTATTTTCCCTGGGTCATCAAGTCAACTTTCTCAACATGCTGATGCAGTGTTATTTTTATCATTAATAAGTGGTCGAAATCCTCAATATTTAATTGGCGAACATGTTAAATCAGCTCCCATAATCTTCAATATGAAATTAGAGGCGATACCGACGGCATATATTCTTTTAGATGGTGGTGTGCGATCATCGGTAGAGGTAATGAGCAATACATCACCAATTCCAATGAATAAACATGACATAATTCTGGCACATGCCTTAGCCGGCGAATACCTGGGTAATAGGCTTGTATTTTTAGAGGCGGGAAGTGGTGCGGAAAATCATGCTGCATCAGATGTTGTTTCTATTATTTCAAAACAATTGCAAATACCAATTATCGTGGGTGGGGGTATTAATACACCTGCATCTGCCCGAATCTTAGTCTCCTCAGGTGCAGGCTATATTGTAACTGGAACTAAAATAGAACAAAACCCTTCAATTAAAGAATTGCAGGAATTTACAAATGCAGTACATCTATAATGATTGAAGAACCTGTAATAGGAAGAAACAATCCATTATGGGAATTGGCTACTGAATATCTATCGCACTTGCAATTTGAACGGAGATTGTCTACCAATACACTCAATGCTTATAATCATGATTTGAAAAAATATACCAATTTTATGTTTGATAAATTACAGCTCACATCAATTGATTCAATTCAATCTTCTCATATAGAAAATTTTGTAAACAAATTAAGTAATAAACCAAATATGGACAAAAAAGAGGGTCTAAAAAAATCGTCCAGTATCCATAGACTTTTTTCAACTATTCGCGGATTCCACCAATATCTATGCCAATTACGAATAACTAAAAATGACCCCTCACAATTATTAGTGCCGCCTCGATTAACTCGAAGTATTCCCACAACATTAATAGTAGAGGAAGTTAACCAGATTATTCAGTCAGTTGATTTAAATAAAAAATTTGCTCTCAGAGATCAAGCTATTCTCAGCATGCTTTATGCTTCCGGACTCAGAGTCACCGAATTGGTTGATTTAAAACTGAAAAACATCATGATGGATGAGGGATTGATTCGCGTTTTTGGCAAGGGTGGCAAGGAAAGAATAGTTCCCTTTGGTAAAATAGCATTAACTTTTCTAAAACTTTACCTTAAGCTGATAAGACCTTCCAGCTCCAAAAAAGGCAAAAGCCAGGGAATATTATTTCTAAACCATAGGGGAGGAAAATTAACCCGAATGGCAATTTGGAATATTCTCCATGAAAATACCATCAGAGCCGGGATTAATAAGAAAGTAAGTCCTCATGTTCTTCGGCATAGTTTTGCAACTCATTTATTGGAAGGGGGCGCTGATTTACGATCTGTTCAGGAAATGCTGGGGCATTCAGATATAACAACGACCCAAATTTATACGAATATTGATAAAATTTATTTAAAAGAAATTCACAAACAATTTCATCCAAGGGGCTAAATGCTATTACGATTACCAATGGAAGTCTTAGTAATTTTGCTTCCTATTTTAATATTTTCACTCTGCTTTCATGAATTTTCACATGGCTATATAGCCTACAAGCTGGGAGATCATACCGCCGCCAGAAATGGTCGCTTAACCCTGAATCCTCTGGCGCATTTAGATCCCATTGGTTCATTGATGATATTATTTGTAGGTTTTGGCTGGGCTAAACCAGTTCCTGTAAATCCTGTAAATTTTTCTAACCCTCGTGTAGATATGATGAAGGTTGCATTTGCAGGACCGGCATCTAATTTAATATTGGCTTTTACTGGCGGCTTGATAATGAGGTTTTTTAATTTTGTTGGGTTTATGCAGAGCGAAATGTTTATTCAAACTCTATATTTATTTATATTTATAAATATCTCTTTAGCTGTTTTTAACATGATTCCAGTTGCACCATTAGATGGTTCTCAAATATTTGGAAATATGATTTCAAAAAACAATCCTGAATTGGCTTGGAAACTTCAGATGTATGGTCCCAAAATTCTCATGGGAATAATCCTAATTGGAATGGTAACACCTTTTTCAATATTGAGGTTTTTAATGATGCCATTTGTTAAAATATTTATGTATTTATTTACAGGTATAAGTTTTTAAAGGGGTCATTATATCAAAACGTTACGGGCTCAATTTTGGCGGAAGAATAGTGGAATATTTAAGATGATTCGCAATTTACTCTTATTATTATTAATCTTTATTATGTATAATTTGTCTAATTATTATGGGAAATAATGAAAATCATTGAATGTGTGCCCAACTTTAGTGAAGGTCGAGATACTGCACTTATAAAAGAAATTACTGATGCGATTGAATCTGTTTCTGGAATTACCTTATTAGATGTTGATCCTGGTATAGATACCAACAGAACAGTTGTGACCATAGTGGGGGATCCTGAATCTATTATTGAGGCAGCATTTCTTGGCATAAAGAAAGGGTCAGAACTTATTGATTTGCGGAATCATGGCGGTGCACATGCTCGAATGGGAGCCACCGATGTTTGCCCATTTGTACCCATTTCCGAAACCTCCATGGATGATTGTATAAAATATTCAAAAATATTAGCAAAACGAGTGGGAGCTGAACTTAATATACCTGTCTTCCTTTATGAATTTTCAGCTGCAACTAATGATCGAATAAATCTGGCAAATATTCGCGTTGGGGAATTCGAGGGAATGGCAGATAAATTACAATTACCTCAATGGAAGCCTGATTATGGACCGGGGAAACCTCATGAAACTGCGGGGGTTACTGCTATTGGAGCTCGTAACTTTCTCATAGCCTATAATTTAAACCTAAATACGAAAGATAAAAAGATTGCTGCTGATATTGCCCTTGATATTCGTGAACAGGGCAGAAATAAACGTGATGAAAATGGTAAATTTGTCCGTGATGAAAAAGGAATCCCCATTAAAGTTCCGGGGATATTAAAATCGTGCAAAGCTGTGGGTTGGTATATTGAGGAATATAGATTGGCGCAAGTGTCAATGAATCTTACAAATTTTAATGAAACTCCTCCACATATTGCGTTTGAAGAAACGCGAAAGCAAGCAAGAAAAAGGGGAGTAAGAGTAACAGGAAGTGAGCTTGTAGGATTAATTCCTCTTGAATCTATGATTGCTGCCGGCAAATATTACCTCACAAAACAGAAGCGCTCAACTGGAATACCAATTCAAGATATAATCCATATTGCCGTTAAATCAATGGGATTAGACGATTTGGCGCATTTTGATCCCAACCAAAAAATAATTGAATACAGAATTGGAAATCGATTTAACACCTTGGCCTCCATGACGCTTCATGATTTTACTGATGAATTATCTTCAGATAGCCCCGCTCCTGGAGGTGGTAGTGTTGCTGCTCTGTCTGGTGCTTTGGGAGCTTCCCTGTCATCAATGGTTGCAAATCTGACATTTGGAAAAAAGAAATGGGAGCCGCTGTTTAAACAAATGAGCCAACTTTCTGACAAAAGTCAACAATTAAAAGATGAATTAATTCAATTGATCGATGCAGATACGGAGTCATTTAAATTGGTCATGGAAGCATTCAAGCTGCCCAATAAGTCTGAAAAACAGAAAATAGAGCGCGACTCCGCTATTGATTCTGCCATGAAAGAAGCAACAAATATACCCTTTCAAACCCTGAAGTGCTGCCGGGACATCATGGATTTGGCATTAGAAGCCGCAAAATTTGGTAATCCGAATTCAGTTTCGGATGCCGGTGTTGGAGGTGAGATGGCGAATGCTGGTGCATGGGGCGCTGCTTTAAATGTGCGCATCAACCTTAAAGAAATTAAAGATGAATTATTTTGTAAAAAAATGGAAACTGATACAGAAAATATATTAAGCGAAACACTGGCGTTACAAAATAAAATCCGGGAAACGGTGGAAACAAAAATAAAATATGGCTAAAATTCATCATTTAGAATCATCGCTTGTTGATCAGATTTCAGCTGGTGAAGTTATTGACAGACCCGCATCAGTATTAAAAGAATTAATTGAAAATTCACTTGATTCAGGTGCAGATACAATTGATATTCATATTATTAAGGGTGGGCACGAACTGATTCAGGTTTCGGATAACGGTTGTGGCATGAGCCGCGAAGATTTAAAGCTGGCATTCATGAGACATGCAACCAGTAAAATACAGTATTTAGAAGATTTAAATTCAATTACAACACTGGGATTTCGTGGCGAAGCCCTTCCTAGTATCGCTTCAGTTTCCATGTTTACAGCGCTTTCATCAGAAAAAGATTCTAAAGGATTTGAAATTAAAATTCATGGTAGCAAAGAGAAATCGTTTAAACCAGCTGCAAGTTTACCAGGAACATCCTGCAAAGTTCAAAATCTATTTTACAATACTCCAGCAAGAAGAAAATTTTTAAAAAAACCGGAAACTGAACAAGCAGTTATTAATTCAATGATGCGTCGATTTATGCTTTCAAGACCTGAAGTTGCCTTTAAAATGCTATCAAACAACAAAACCGTGTACGATGTTCCTGCCCAAAATTTGTCCGAGAGGATCAATTCAATCTATGGCTCTGTATTCAAAAACGGCATACTCCCTTTAGAATTAAAAAAAGATCCCTATACAGTAACAGGATTTACAGGTAATTTATCGCTTGTCAAGAAAAGGCCGGGAGAACAGTACATATTTTTAAATGGCCGATTTATAAAAAATCGCCTTTTAAATTCAGCCATATTCTCTGCTTATCAATCCCTTGTTCAGCGTGGGGAATTCCCCTTTTTTGTATTGTTTCTGGAAATGCCGCCAGATCTTTTTGATGTGAATGTTCATCCTGCAAAACTTGAGGTACGTTTTGTAAATGAATGGCAGATTTATCATGTTATTAAAACCTCTATTACAGGTGTATTACAAGATATACTTAAAGTAATACCTGATTATAAAACCTATCAACATTTTCCTGAATATACACCTAATGATACCGTTTCCTTAAATTTGGAAAAAGCGCCTTCTGCATCCATCACCCAATTTGAACAGGCTCCTCATAAGCGTCTTGATATTGAAATGGATGGTCTCTTTGATAATAAAAACGATGCTCAACTTCAAGGTGCACATTTTCGCATGGAATCTACATTGAATGATATTAAAGTTCCCAATGAAGATTTGCTTCCTGTTTCAGACCATATTTGGCAAATCCATAAAAAATATCTTATAACAGAAATAAAAAGTGGATTGATTATTATTGATCAGCATGTCGCGCATGAACGGGTATTATTTGAAGAAGCCAAGAAAGCCATAGAAGGAAAGGGATTTCCTTCGCAAACTGTACTTTTCCCTCAGACATTAAAATTACAACCTGAAGAATATGACAACCTTTTAGAGATCACACATTACTTAAATAAAATAGGATTCCGATTTCGGGAATTTGGTGAAAATACAATTATAATCGATGAGATACCGCCTGATATTAATTGGGGAAATGAAAGTCAAATTATTAGAGAAATATTAGACCAATATATTTCTGTTAAGAATATTAACCCTTCTTTTATAGATCAAATTGCTGCAATTTATGCCTGTAAATCAGCTATTAAAGCTGGAGATCAATTAAAGCCTGAAGAAAGAATTCATCTGATTGATCGCCTATTTTCTACGGATCATCCTTATTATTGTCCCCATGGAAGACCAATTATCATCAATTTATCTATTAATGAATTAGACCAGAGATTTGAAAGAAATACTTAAAATGAAATCAATTAAACCAATTTTAAACAATTAACCATGGCTGCGAAAAGTACAAAATATTATGTATTAACTGGTTTACTCTCAATTCTTCCTTTGGCAGCAACCTATTGGATTATTGTAAATCTTTTTCAATTTTTTTCCAGACCAGGCGCTTCAATTGTTGAGTTTATTTTCACCGATAAAGTACCTCAATACATACCCCAATTAGCCGGGTTCATTTTAACCATATTATTTATTTATTTTACTGGTATTATCGTATCCAACGTTTTGGGGAAAAGAGTCTATGTTTGGTTTGAAAATATACTATCACGAATTCCCGTAGTCAACTCCATCTATCGTACAATTAAACAAATTACAACCAGTTTATCTGGATCTGACAGGCAGGCATTTAAAAAAGTTGTATTTATCGAATATCCCAGAAAAGGAATATGGACTTTAGCAATGGTGACGGGGGAATCCACTAATGAAAAAGGAGATAAGTATTATCATATTTTTGTCCCCACAACACCCAATCCCACTTCTGGATATATGTTATATGTGCCTCAAAAAGACGCTCATGAAACCAATATGGCAATTGAAGAAGGACTTAAAATTATTATTTCAGGTGGTATGCTTGCACCTAAAATAAATATATTGCAGTCAGATGATGTCGCTGAATAATGAATTTGAAGCAACCGGAAACTGGTTATTTAAACACCGTAGCTTCCTGCCACTTATCATTGTTCCATTCTTGTTTTATTGCTTACTGACCCCTGTAAATAATTTTTATAATACACTATTTTACGCTGGTTTGGCCGTCTCATTGCTGGGCGAGTGTGTTCGTATTTTTACCATTGCTTTTGTGCCTGCAGGAACCTCTGGGCGAAATACAAAGCAGCAATTAGCCACTTCCTTAAACCAGACGGGGATTTATTCAACTGTACGCCATCCATTGTATTTAGGGAATTTCTTTATGTTTTTAGGTCCGTTTTTATTTACGGGCAATATATATGGTATTATTATTCTTATATTGGCTTTCTGGATTTATTACGAACGGATAATGTTTGCAGAAGAAGCTTATTTGATAAAATCATTTGGAGTTGAATATGAGAATTGGTCTTCTATAACTCCCGCTTTCATTCCAAATATTTTTTTATATTCACCAATCAATTCACAGTTTTCACTCAAAAAAGTTTTGGAAAGGGAATATACCGGGATTTGCGGAGTCTTTGTAATATTCACCATACTGCTTGCTTTTCGAAACTATTATTTTAACTTCCATCCAATTATTTCTCATACTTGGTCGGTTATATTCATATGCAATATATTCATGTATATTATTTTAAGAACACTCAAGAAAATTAGACGGAGAAAAAGTAACTAGTAATTAGTCAATTGAATGATAAAAATGAAAAATAATAGTAACCCAATAGATGTAAATGCGTATTTCAAAGAAGTATTTACAAATGCAGGAATTGGATTAATGATCTTGGACGTAAACAGCTACATAGAATATATAAATGAGGAAGCATTAAATATATTTGGCTATAAATCTGGTGAGCTGGTTAACACCAATTTCTCTGCCCTTATTCACAGCACTGATCAGGATTATTTAAAACAATTCATTAAAATAGCAAACTCTTCATCGCCTTCTGAATTTATGGGAATCCATAAGGATAATTCTGCATTTCCCATTGAGCTCAACATATCCAGTAAAATATTAAATCAAACGTGCATTTATACAGTTGTTATACGTGATTTAACCGAAATTAAAAAAAATGAAGAAACTCTTAAGCATCAAGCATATTTTGATTCACTAACTGGAATTCCTAATCGCACATTATTTTTAGACAGATCAGAAATTGCATTAAATCAGGCAAAAAGATCCAAGGAAGGATTGGGAGTTATTTTTATCGACCTTGATGAGTTCAAAGAATTAAATGATACATTAGGCCATGATGCCGGTGATGTAATGCTTAAAACTATTGCTCAGAGATTTATTAATTGTGCACGGAAAAGTGATACAGTATCAAGAAGAGGGGGGGATGAATTTACTATTCTAATGCCCCGGATTAAAAATATTGAGGATGCAATTAAGTTAGCTGAGAGAATTCTTGATTCAAACAAAAATGCTATTTCCATTAAGGACAAAATGGTTTTCCCGAAAACAAGTATAGGAATCAGTATTTACCCTCGAGATGGAGATAGTATTGAAACTTTAATAAATAATGCGGACAAAGCAATGTATAATGCAAAAGAGTCTGGGAAAAATCAGTACTCTTTTTATAATTCAAAATATTAGGCTTATTAAATACTAATTAGAAGCCAATGCTTTTTCCATTTTCTCCAATAATGAGAAAATTTCATCCGTATTTTCAATTTGCATAAACTGCTTTCTCCAAAGAGACGCACCATCAAATCCTTTGAAATAATAATTAAAATGTTTTTTGGCTAAATTCACGCTGAGATTATTGTTATAATATTCTGTCAACATTAAAAAATGCCTACGAGCAATATCTATAATTTGACCAATGTCTGGATCTATTATAAACTTTTCAGACGATTTCTTTTGGAGGGAGTTGAAAATCCATGGCTTCCCCAAAGCTGCACGGCCAATCATTACTCCATCGCATCCGGTTTCAGCCTTCATTTTATTATAATCTTCAATTGTTTTAACATCGCCATTTCCAATTACGGGAATTTTCACAGCATCTTTCAATTCTTTAATGAGTTTCCAATCTGACATTCCGCTGAATTGCTGTTTGGTCGTACGGGGATGGAGAGTAATTGCTGCCACACCAATCTTTTCCATTCGAACACCTGCCTCGGTAGAAACTAGACTGTTCTGATCCCATCCTGCCCTCATTTTAACTGTTACGGGTATTTCTGGCACCGCCTCTACAACAGCTTGAGTAATGTCATCCATGAGGCAGAGATCCTTTAATGCCGCAGAGCCAGCACCCTTCTTTGTCACCTTAGGTACGGGACAGCCATAATTAATATCAATAATATCCGGTTTTAGCATATCATAGACCATTTTAGCTGAATTACCCACAATATCCGGAGTTTCTCCAAATAATTGAATTCCAATAGGGCGCTCATTTTCTGTGAATTTCATTAATTCCAATGTTTTCATATTTTCACGAATGATTCCATTTGCGCTCACAAATTCAGTAAATACAACGCCTGCACCCATTTCCCGGCAGAGTATCCGAAAAGGGTGGTCGGTTATCCCTGCCATGGGAGCAAGGAATAACGGATTTATAATATCTAAATTTCCAATTTGCACAGGGATAAATTTTCTATGATTTATAACATTCTATCTAATAAATTTATTAAATTATATACTTAGGGTTTAGTAAAATCCTGCCAATATAATAAAAACATTAATTATCCAGTAAAAACAGGGAGACAAATTGGAATTTCTTTTCGCACAAACCAATGGGCAAACTGGTAGCGGGATAGCTGCATTTTTACCAATCATATTAATTGGTTTAATCTTTTATCTACTCATACTAAGACCACAATCAAAACAACGGAAGCAGCATGCAGATTCACTTTCACAGTTGAAAAAAGGTGCTAAAATACTCACTCGAGGAGGAATATATGGAAAGATTGTCAGCTTTCAGGGAAAAAATGATAACAAGGTCACTATTGATGTGGGCTCAGGTATAAAATTAAATATTGCCCGTTCATATATAGCTGGACCTGCAAACAAAAATGAAGATGCAACACCAGACAGTAATAGCTAAACCAACACTTAAGATATTTAAATATGGAGATCCTATTCTTCGTAAAAAAGTAGAGGTTGTAACAGATTTTACGAATTTACCTTATTTAGTAGAACAAATGTTTAATACTATGTATGAGGAACATGGAATAGGATTAGCTGCCAATCAAGTAGGATATAGCTTGAATCTACTGGTTTTAGATACATCAACCTTGGAAGGTGAAGAAGATAGCAAACCATATATTTTAATTAATAGTGAAATAACGAGATCGGAAGGATCTTCCATTATGGAGGAGGGCTGTTTAAGTGTGCCAGATATTCGTGCTGAAATTGAACGACCTGAAACTATTATAATAAAATTTCAGGATTTAGAACAAAACTTTCATGAAGAATCATTTAACGGATTAATTTCTCGTGTAATTCAACATGAATTAGATCACTTAAAAGGCAAATTATTTGTAGATTATCTGTCGCCTGGAAAAAAGATGTTGATAAAGAAGCGTCTTTTAGAAATTTCAAAAAATGGCAGTCCATCTACCGGAATTATTTTATAAATTAAATAGTTAATAGCAATATGAAATTGGTGTTTTTCGGTACACCTGACTTTGCAGTTCCCACTCTTGATGCCCTCCATGATTCATCTCATGAAATATTGGGAGTAGTAACAAGTCCAGATAAAAGATCAGGCCGTGGATTAAAAGTTAAACCCTCAGCAATAAAAATAAGTGCAGAAAAATATGGCTTGCCAATTTATCAACCGGAAAGTACAGGAAGTAAACAATTAAATTCTATTTTAAAACAAATTAATCCAGATATTTATGTTGTCGTGGCTTATAAAATATTACCAGAATCAATTCTAAATATACCTCATAGAGGAGCTATAAATCTCCATGCATCCTTGCTCCCTAAATACAGGGGGGCTGCACCAGTGAATCATGCCATATTAAATGGTGAAACCGAAACTGGCCTCACCACATTTATGATTCAGAAGAAAGTGGATACCGGTGATTTATTGCTTCAACAATCGCTGCAAATTGATAATTCTGTCACAACTGGTGAAGCCCTGTCAAAATTATCCTTTATTGGGGCTGATCTGATTATAAAGACTTTGGATGCTCTCGCTCAAAATAAAATTAAACCACTAAAACAAGATAGCGCTAAAGCCACATTTGCACCAAAAATTAGTGTACAGGATTGTAAAATAAATTGGACAAATCCTGCTTTGGTAATCCATAATCAGATTCGAGCATTTTCACCAAAGCCAGGTGCCTTTACCTTTTATAATAAAAAACGAGTAAAATTATTTGGTTCTAAAGTTCTGCAAAACTTACAATATCCAAAACTCCTTCCCGGTGAAATAGAGTATACTAATTCAATATTTAAAATAGGGACAGGCAGCAAACCAATACAAATTACTAATATACAGATTGAAGGTAAAAAGAAACTTGCGGTGGATAAATTTATCTTAGGTTTCCCGAAAATAACAGGAGGATGTTTTGATTAAAAGAGAACTGAGAACACGAAGAATTTCATGGGAAATAATGAAGAAAGCCGCTTTTAGGAATCGTCGATTATCCGATGTGACAGCTGAAATATTTCGCAGAGAAGGTGAAAATATCAGCGATCAGGATCGACGCTTTATTACCATGTTAGTTCAAGGTACAGTAAGAATGACTGGCAGATTGGACTGGGAACTTCGTCAAGTATTTATTGGTGACTATGAAGATTTGAAAGAAGGTTTACGCATATTACTTAGACTTGGTGTTTTTCAATTGTTTTATATGGATAGTGTCCCGGATTATGCTGCAGTTACTACCACCGTTCAATTGGCAAAAAAAATACATCCGAATCTGGGTGGTCTCACAAATGCCATTCTTCGAACATTAGTCAATTTAGAGGATAGAAATGTACCAGACGAACACACTCCCATTGCTAATGTGGCTGCTTATCTAAGCCACCCTGAATGGTTAATCAGCAAATGGATTAAGGATAAATCCTTTGATCAAGCCAAAGCACTTGCTGAATGGAATAATGAATATCCACATCTATGGTTTAGAGTGAATCGTTTGGAATATACTCCTACAAAATTCAAAAATTATTTGAAAAAACACGATATAAAATATGAGCAATTCGAACATATTCCTGAATTCTTTCAAACTTCAAAACATCAGGAATTAATCAAAAGTGATATTTTCAAAGAAGGTAAGATTTCCGTCCAGGATCCATCGGCAGGATTGGTAGTACAATTGGTGGATCCTAAGAAAAAGGAGTCTATTACGGATGCATGTGCAGCGCCTGGCGGGAAATCCTCCTATATGGCAGAAAAGTTAAACAATACCGGCTCTATTCTTTCTTTTGACTCAAATGAAGAGCGCTTGAACCGTCTGGATAATACATTGGAAAGATTAAACATTACCAATACTGAAACAGATTTGGTGGATATTACTGAAGATGAAGTGCCCATGACAGATAAAATGCTATTGGATGTCCCTTGTTCTGGAACGGGGGTTATGGCTAAACGGGCCGATATTAGATGGAGACGTTCCATTGATGATATTTTAGAAATGCATCTACTTCAAAGAAAAATATTATGGGCTGCATCCAACTATATAAATCCCGGCGGTGTAATTATTTACAGTACCTGTTCAGTTGAACCAGAAGAAAACTACATGGTTATCGATGCTTTCCTGAAATCACACCCAGATTATTCAATTGAGTCAGCCAAGGATTATATTCCCGCGGAATATGTCGATGATAAAGGAGCCATGGTAATATTTCCACCGGAACATAAAATAGATGGAGGGTTCGCAGTAAGATTAGTAAATAATGGGTAGATCCCTACTCAAATATCTCATTGCTTTTACATTTTTCTCGTTATCGGGTATTGTAATATTAGATTATTTTATCTTACCTAATTATGTTGGATATAACAATGAACACTACCTGCCGGATGTCCGTGGTGAATATCTAGAAAAGGCAACATATCAATTGCGGTCTCTTCGCTTTAATACTAAACCTATACTCATTCCTTATTCAGAATCCCATACCCCAGGGACAGTCATAAAAATGTTTCCAAGAGCATTTACCAAGGTAAAAGAAGGTCGCACAATAGACTTAACCATTGCAGGTAAGGATCAGGACATTGAGATTCCAGATATTAGTAATTTAAGCCTTCGGAATGCAAAATTAACCCTTATAAAGCTGGGATTGGGAATAGACACTATAATATATGAATATGACAATATTATTCCTGAAGGCTATATTTCCTTTCAACTCCCAAGAAAGGGCCAAACCGTTAAATCTTCTACAAATATGACATTAGGGGTAAGTCGTGGCGCACCTCCAGATTATTACATTATTCCAGATATTGTTAATTATAGTTTAACTCGTGCCCGTAAAGCAATTATAAATAAGGGACTTAGAGTGGGGGATATTACCTACGAATTTCAACCAGACCTCGTACCTAATACTGTTATTGAACAAAATATGACAGCTGGAATGAGAGTATCTTTTCCAGCTTCAATAAATCTACTGGTAAGTACGGATAAAGAGGAGGATTAATATGAGAATTATCTCACCATCACTATTATCAGCAGATTTCAGGCATATTGCTAGAGATATTAAAAAAGTTGAATCTGCTGGTGCAGATCGGTTACATTTGGATATAATGGATGGGAATTTTGTTCCCTCATTAACATTTGGTCCTTTGATAATAAAGGCAATAAATGACTGTACCCATTGCCATCTAGAGACACACCTGATGATCCAAAATCCGCATAAATCATTTGACCAGTACATTAAAGCTGGATCTGACACAATAATATTCCATATAGAAGCAAGTAATAACCCTGAAGAGGAATTATCATATATCCGCAAAAATAATATTGCTGCCGGCATTGCTTTAAATCCTGATACAGATGAAAATGGTCTATTGCCCCTCTTAGATTATCTAGATTATATTTTAATCATGTCTGTTTTCCCCGGAAAAGGTGGGCAATCTTTCATAAACTCCACTCTTAAAAAAATGGAAAATATTGTGCAAATGACAAAGGGTAGAAATATCACCATTGGAGTGGATGGCGGGGTGAATCTAGATACCATTTCAGAAGTTTATGCTACTGGTATTGATGTAACCATTGTAGGATCTGGCCTATTCAAATCTGACAATATTTCCCAGAGGTACCAGGATTTAATGAATGCATGATCCATTAAATTACCGTCAAGAAATCTATCGGAAACTCATCCATTTATCCTCTTCATCTATACCATTTATGTTATGGTATTTTGGAAAGGATTCTTTTCAGCCCTGGATAATAGCCATTGCAATTATTCTACCTATTTTAGATTATGGACGACGTAACAATAAATTTTTATATCGTATTTATTCCAAATTATTTACTGGTTTCACTCGACCCGTAGAACAAGGAATATTATCAGGAGCTTCATGGGTAATTATTGGCGCTGCAGTCACCATTTATATTTTCAATGAAAACTCTGCTATTATCGGATTACTTGTATTAAGTATTGCCGATTCAGCTGCTGCAATTATTGGCATTAAATTTGGGGAAACACAATTATTTTCAAAATCTTTAGAAGGATCTGCTGCATTTTTTATAACGACTGCGATTATTGTATTTTCATTATCACCTGCAGCTTTTTATATTAATATCTTTGCAGTATTAACTGCAACGGTTGTTGAATTAATATCTACTCCGCGAATGAACGATAATCTACTAATACCCATGGTAACGGCTTTTATTTTAAGTCTTGGGGGTGTTGGGTGAGCTTTTTAACACCATTTTTTCTCTGGCTGCTTCCGTTAGCCGCAATTCCACTTATTATTCATCTGCTGAATCGCCGCAACCTTATAACAATAGATTTTAGCACACTGAGATTTTTAAAGTTACTAGAAAAGGAATCTATCCGCAAACTCCAGATTTTACAAATATTATTGCTCATACTTAGAACCATTATAATTCTCTGTATTGTAATGATGATTTCCAGACCTGTTATTAATGGAATATTTAATTTACAAAATTCTGGGGAATCTGCTTTGCATGCTATTATTCTGGATGACAGCTTCTCAATGGTGGGGAGTCGAGATCACATCCAAAATACGGTCCGGAAAATACTGAATCAAATTCCAGATAAAAATCAATTAATTTGGATCAACACAAACAGCGGTTTACAATTTAAAGGTCTGAGGGAAGATATTCCTCCAATTAAATCCCTTATAAAATCTACATTTTTAGGTCAATCTATAAATAAATCATTAAATATCTTGTTAGTGAATAGTGAAGGAGATTTCACATCGAAAGAATTGTACATATTAACTGATGGACAGTATTCATCCATAAAAGAATTAAATGAAAATAGTGATCAATTGGAGTCGTTTCATATCTACACATTTATTGCGCCTAAAATTGAAAACAATTTGGCTATCAGCCAATTAAATATAGTAAATGAAATTCTTCTTCCAAATGATCAACTGGAAATTGAAGTGTCTGTTCAAAATAATGGTGTGGAAAATATTGAAAACCGCTTATTACAATTAATCATTAATGAAATGATCGTTGGGCAGCAATTAATTTCACTAAATCCTGGGAATACCAAAATATTCACATTTAAAACTGCTCTATCAAAATCTGGCAACCATTCTGGAATAGTAGAGTTAGACAGGGATGATAGAATGGAAGATAATCGTTTTTATTTTACGCTGAATATTCCTAATAGACATAAAATAGCAATTATCAGCAACTCGAAAGAATCATCATATTATATTAGAGAATCCCTAAATGCATTGAACAAATTTGGAGAATCACTTATCATTTCTGAATTTATAGATTTTAACAGTCACCAACTAAAATTGCATGAACAGGATATTATTTTCCATTTGAATCCGGAAATATTAAAAGATATATCTGATAGTAAAATTGAAGAATATCTCTATAATGGTGGTCATTTAGCAATATTCCCGAATATTAATTCTGAAGGCAATACTTATGAATATATTAATAATATTTGGAGTGAGATTTCGAAAGATTACAAAAATTTAAGTAAACATTCTTTTGGGGATGGTTCTTTTCAGGAAATAAATCTGAATTCTGTACAATTTGATGAATTACACAATTTATTTTCACCTCAAGCTGCTCAAGATAGAAATATCAAACTCTTTAATTATTTGTCTCTGCCATTTCATCCTGAATTTAGTAAAATGCAACTGAATGATGGCAGCCCCATTTGGAATAGATATTCTTTGCAGTCTGGCATTTTGGATGTCTTTGGATTTGCCCTGAATCTAAATTGGACCAACTTTCCAATTAAAGGTACATTTTTACCTTTTACTCATTATTTAATATACTCAAATACCACCAATAAACAGGATATATACAAAAGTACAGATACTCCCTGGGAACAGATTCTGGATGAGTATTATTCAAAAAGGATATACCATATTCCGCCTGATGGCTCAAAAGAGATATTAATTATTGATAATAATAATAAAGTCACTATTAATTTGCTTAAAACACCTGGCTACCATATACTTCAAACAGATAATATGGAAATTGAAAAAATTGCAGTGAACATTATAAGACAAGAATTGCAAAGCCAGGTTGTGGATTTTAAGGATATTAAAGAATTTACATCAGGGAATATTGAAGTGATTTCCATGGATGATGATATCCTGGCAGAAATAAAACAGGCGAGGATTGGTGTTGAATTATGGAGATTTTTCTTATACGCTACCATTTTATTACTTATACTTGAAATGATTATATCAAATGCAAAAAAACAAAATTAAACGAGAAAAAGCATTTCTGGTTGGTGTGATATTAAAAGGATCCTCCCGGGTTCAAATTATTGAGCAATTAGAAGAATTGGAATATTTAGCGGATACTGCTGGAGCGGATATCATTGGTAAGTTTACACAAAGTCGGAATAAACCAGACGCTACAACATTTATTGGTAAAGGGAAAGCCCAAACTATTATAAATCAAGCCATTGAATTAGAATGCCATTTAATAATTTTTAACGATGATATTTCACCAACCCAAATAAAAAACCTCCAGAAAATAGCTGGAGAGACCATAAAAGTTATTGATCGAACCGGACTCATATTAGATATTTTCACAAAACATGCTAAAACAAAAGAAGCCAAAACACAGGTTAAATTAGCACAGCTTGAATATTTTCTGCCAAGACTAACACGAATCTGGACTCACCTTGAACGGCAAATGGGGGGGATTGGGACGAGGGCGGGAGCGGGGGAGACCCAAATTGAAATTGACCGGAGGTTAATTAGAAATCAGATTGCGAAATTAAAAATTGAACTCACCGCCATTGAGAAACAAAGGCAGGTTCAAAGCCACAGAAGGGAGGATGCAATTAGAATTGCTCTGGTTGGCTATACAAATGCCGGAAAATCAACTCTCATGAATGCTTTAACTGATGCGGGTGTATTGGTGCAGGATCAATTATTCGCCACCTTGGATACTACTACAAGAAAATTAGAAAATATAGACATTGGCATACCAGTATTATTAAGTGATACAGTCGGTTTTATTCGGAATTTACCTCATAATTTAATTGCGTCATTCCGCTCAACTCTGGGAGAAATAAGAAATGTGGACTTACTATTAAAAGTATTTGATGCATCTTCTGAAAATATACATGAACATATTGCAACTGTTGAAGAGGTTTTGAAAGAAATTGATATGCCCGATAAAGCCAGCATTATTGTATTAAATAAAATTGATGCCATATCTGAACCCCTTAAATTATCCGGATTAAAAACACGATTTAAGGACGCATGTTTCATATCGTCTCTTAAGGATATAGGCTTAAATATTTTGATTGATCGAATAAAAGAAACCATTACTTCAGAATTTCAAAAAGATGTATTTTATTTGTCTTTTAAACAGACAAAACTGCTGGATACTATATACACTTTAACACGGGTAATTAAGAAAAAGTCGGATTATAATGGTATCAGGCTTGAAGTTGAGGGAAATCGGAAATCTTTAAATAAAATCAGGCAGATCATTGAGAAGTAAACAAAGTACTCGCAAAAGGACCCGATTTTCAGATAACCTTTTTATTGGTTACAGTGGGTATCCCTCGCTTAATCGCAAGTTTCCTTCATTCCGGCACAGCCGGAAAAGGCCTGCTTTTGAATAAGTCAAATAAGGATTCCCATATTATAAGTTGAAAGTTCTGAAAATAAAAAATCCTTCTGCGAATACTTCATTTCAAAAAGCTATGTTTAATTTACAGAGAATTAATTAAAAACTATAATATGAAAATTAAAATAATTCAAACCACAACAGATTCTATAAAAACAGCTGAATCAATTTCTGAAATATTGGTAAAAAATAATTTATCGCCTTGTGTGCAGATAATTCCAAATATCAAATCAGTTTATCGATGGAAAGAAAAATTAGAAAAAACAAATGAGATTTTATTGCTCATTAAAACGATTCCTGAAAATGTACAGCAGTGTAAAAGTATCATACTAAAAGAACATAATTATGAGACCCCTGAACTTATTGTTACGGATGGTGCTATTTTAGAGGATGATTACAGGGACTGGTTTACCGGTAATAACCGGAAAATATAGCCTTATACTGATAATATATATTATGTATAGTTAGATATATTGTTAAAATAAGATAATATCCCCTATTTTTAATTTAATATTGGGATCTCCGCTTTCATACACAGTTGCAGATGCAGTTGAATCATATACTTCCTTAATTTGAATCTTAATATAAAGCCCAAAGCTTTTCCCGGATTTAAATCCCCCTTCACGAATTTCATATTCATAAAACTCATGAGTTTTCGCTTGCAGTCTCATTAATTCTTCCTTCGTATATGGCAGCATATTACCCATCTTAATATTATGATAATTTATATAATTGACACTTTCAGTATCTTTTTGGACACTTTTTTCATATTCAAGATGGTCTGCAATGACTTCTTTGATGAAAACATCAAATTGATCTGTTTTTGAGTTATACATGTATTCCCTTTTGGTGTCCAATATCATTCTCGATTTTAGTTTATTTTTCAAATCTTTATTGAATTTAAATAATAATTCATTTTCATTCACCACTTCAACAATACCTCTATTTACAGCTAAAAATCTATAAATTCTATTTTCAATAAAATCTGCCATAGCTTCAACTAAATCACTCCTTTCAAGTATATCCCAACTAACTAGATATTGGAAATTTCTTGAGGTGTCTTGCTCGGTAAATTTGATTTCATTATATACTAAGAAATGAAACAGACAATATTCTGTTTTATCTGCAGTAGTATTAATTTTATATAAGAGCGGGAAATATCCTAAATCAGCTGATGAATTAATAATAAAATTATATGTACTCATTTTGTCTGCATAAATTTTTCCAACTACTTCCATCATTTTTTTCATTTTGTTTTCTGAATTTGGATCAATTGCTGCAAATTCTCTATAAAAATTAAATGAATGTTGCGGGACTTCTTCACCTTTTTTATTAAATCTGTCAATTAAATCATATTTATTGATATACTCAATATCATCCCTAATATTATTTATTTCTATAAATGATGTGAGTTCATCATAAATATTACTTTTTTCTTTGTCTGTTAAATATTCAAATATGATGTCAGACCCACCAGTTTCTCCGTAAACCCTTTTTTTAACGTACTCTATATTCCTATCATTACTTTTAATATCGGCTAAAACTAATACATTTTTTTCTACAACACTGTTCATATTAGCATGATAATTCGTTTTATTGAAAATAAATACTAAAATTAATACACCAATCACCCCATAAATTATTTTAGAAAAACCAGATGATTTAATTGCATTTTTAGAAGTAACTGGCTCAATTATTTCATAACCTGTTTTAACCTGGAAAATTGAATGTTTATGCAGAATATTCTTGAGCTCCTGTTCACCCTTGGAAATAATATTATAATCAGGATGGCTTGAGATAGCATCACTCACAGCTCCAGATATGCAAATTCCCCCAGGAGCAGCCAATGGCTGGATTCTGGCGGCTACATTAACACCATCACCGAAAATATCATCATCCCTTTGCACCACATCCCCAATGTGAATGCCAATTCTTATTTCGAGCTTGAAATCCTTAGGGCGGCTGTCATTATATTCAGCTAATGCCTTTTGTAATTCTAATGAAGCATCTACGGCATTTTTGGCTGAGCCAAACTCACAGAAAATCTGGTCACCGTTCTTCTTTATTATGGATCCACCGAATTTTTCTACTAAAGGGGTAGAGATTTCTTCAAAATCTTTGAGGAGTTTTAATGCTTCGGATTCATTGGCACCCATGAGTCGGGAGTAACTCACAATATCTGCAAACATAATGGCGGCTAATTTTCTATCTGAACTTGGATTAGTCATAGTAT
>ERZ813253.19-NODE-19-length-76168-cov-11.298129_pt1 | contig 76168 bp, 66 predicted proteins | sample MGYA00520893_ERZ813253 | MGnify/ENA primary metagenome ERZ813253 (study PRJEB31669, sample SAMD00080414) | marine metagenome | biome: oceanic hadal pelagic zone biome; feature: marine hadalpelagic zone; material: sea water | place: Pacific Ocean:Izu-Bonin Trench...
AAAGAAGTTGGTCGAAGTTTTAAAGTTGGTCGAAGTATTTTTGGTCGAAGTTTGGATAAACGTGACTAAAAGTGGGGGAGTATGACAAAATAGAGGGTAAATAAAAACCCCATCATTTAAGACGGGGCTTTGTTGTTTCTATCGAGTCGAGGTGGCAGGATTCGAACCTGCGACCCCCTGCTCCCAAAGCAGGTGCGCTGACCGGACTACGCTACACCTCGATTTTTAATAAACATATTATTTAGCTTTTTTCTTGGCTACCGCTTTTTTAGCTGGAGCTTTTTTCTTAGGAGCTTTCTTTTTGGTTACAGGTTTTTTTGTAATGGTTTTTTTTGCTGCAGCTTTTTTCTTGGGTGCCGCTTTTTTAGCTGGAGCCTTCTTTACTGCAGTTGGCTTTTTAATTTCTTCAGTGGCCTGAACCGCTGATTCTACTTCTTTCGGTGTTTCCACTTTCTTTGGTTTTGCTTTTAGTCGGGAAGCGCTAATGATATTTTTCATCCGTTCCTTATTTTTCCGATGCTTTAACCGAGTAGCTTTTTTCTTTTTGTTCATTTAAATTCCTTTATAAATTGGAAACATCCCAAAATCAATACCTATATAGACTGGAAATATTAATATAATCCTGAATAGTAAAGGAAGGAAATTTCTTTACAAATTACCGTAATAATATCATTGAATCTGTTACAAGCTGTAAATTTTATACTTCGGAATAAATCCTATTATGAATGTTATTAAAAAAATGAAAAACTATTTAATTCTCATTTTTGGATTAAGCACAATTTTATTTAGCGCTTATCTCACAAATATATCTGTTGTTTTAGTTCAGCCGGATAATAGTGAATTGCATTGTTTAACCTCTGGAGATGAATATTATTCCTGGCTGCATGATGAAAATGGGTTGCCCATTATTCAAAGTCAAATTGATGGATATTATTATTACGCAGAAAGGTTGGGAGATATCCTTATCCCAACAATTAACAGAGCCGATAAGATATTATCACGAAACCAGAATATTGAAAAATGGTCTGGAATCACCCGGGAAAATTATTTGAAAAGAAGGCAAAGATATTGGACAGGATTTGAGTTGTATGATGCCCCTTCAATCGGTACCATTAATAATATTAATATTTTTATACGATTTAATGATGAAGATGAATTCAGGCATGAATGCACTGATTATGATGATCCCTTTAATAAAATTGACGGTCCATCTCTGGGGCATTATTATGGTGAAGTTTCCTATGGATTATTGGAGGTTATTACCCATCATTTCCCTGCCTGCGGTACTGATGGACTGTCATATAAGGATGCTCATGATCGATCATATTATAAGCCCTACAATGCGGTAACCAATACAAATGGCTATTTAGATTGCTGGAATGTAAATGACAGTACCGATGCCGGGTTCAGCTGTGAAGATTCTACCCAGTGGGGATATATCCGCGAGCATATTCTCCTGAAAAATGCCATCGAGTCCATAAAGGAGCAGATTCCTTCAGACCTTGACATAGATGGCAATGATGACCAATTGGTAGATAATGTCACCTTTCTGGTGTCCGGTTCACCAACAGGGTGGAGTGATCTTCTCTGGCCGCACAGGTGGTCATTAACCACTTTTGATGTGGAAATTAATGGAAGTATTGTGGATGCCTATAATCTGAATCTTTTAAGCGGGAACCCGTCTTATTTTACGGTGGGTACACTTTGCCATGAGTTTTTTCACAGTTTAGGCGGACCTGATTTATATCATTATGTTGAATCTGCCACCCCCACGCCCGTAGGTGGTTGGGATCTCATGGAACAATCTTCGGATACTCCTCAATATATGAGCGCCTGGATGAAATATAGATATGCCAATTGGCTGGATTGCACCCTTATTGAATCTGGAGGAACCTATGCCCTCAAACCCCTACAGGAACAGAAAAACAGTTGTTATATAATTAAATCTCCCTATTCAGAAAGTCAGTTTTTTACAGTGGAATATCGTAAGCATGAAGGAATATATGAATCTAATCTCCCGGGGAATGAAGACGGCTTATTGGTATATCGAATCAATTTAGATATCAATAATAATGGCATATTGGATACTGTTGAAGTGGATGAATCCTGGAATAAAATTATTGGTGGGAATGCAGATGGTCCTCCAGATGAGGTATATTTATATCGCCCCGGAGGGACTTCTTTATATAATGGGAATTTAATAAAAGCAGTATTTAGTTCTCAGTCTGGGAGAATTCAATTGAATGATGGTACCGATCCATCCGGTTTTCTGGTTGAGTCTTTTATAGATGAAAATGAAAATGGAATCTACGATATTGGAGAAATTTTCACTGATGAAAATGGGGATGGTTTCTATGGTGATATGGCCGGGGGACTTCATCTCAAAAATATTGGAGAAGCAGGTGATAGCATTCAGTTTGATTTTTTAAATTTCTTCCTGAATATCGAATTATCCGGAATTAGTGATGATGACGATGAAGATGGTGTGTTAAATCCCGGTGAATCAGCAAAAATACAATTTTCTACTCAATTATTTGGAAATGTAAATCAGTTAAATAATATACAGGCGGAACTATCCTCAGATGATGATTTGGTTAGTTTTTCTCCAAATGTGCTTTCTCTGGAATATATGGTGGGTGAACCAGAAACATTGGAATTTGAAACAATTCTATCTATTGAGGATGTAAATGAAATGAAACCAGTTGAATTTGATGTAACCTTAATTGCAGAATTCTTGGAAGACGGAAATATAATCACTTATTCAGATAAGCAGCAATTTTCATTAGATGTTACGCTAAATCAAGCCGGATTTCCCGTTCAAACCACAAAAATAAGATCAACCCCCTTAATAATAGATTTTGACAATGATGGGGATAAAGAGATCATATTTGGTGATGATTTTGGGGTTATACACATATTCAAAAATGACGGAACTGAATTAATTACCAGCGTATTTCCATTTGATACTGGTGAGTCCATTTGGAGTTCTCCCGCTGCTGCAGATTTGGATGGTAATGGTGATTTAGAGGTTGTGATAACTTCAAAAAATAAACATCTCTACATCTTTGAGAATGGATTACTGAAAGTAGATTTTAATACAGAATTATACGATACTACCTCCACTGGGTTTTATCTTATTGGTACACCGGCAATTGGGAACCTGGATGATGATGCAGATTTGGAAGTTGTATTTTCCGGCTATTCCAATAACAATAAATTATTTGTAATAAATCATGATGGATCTTTGGTTGATGGGTTTCCCATTTCACTTGGAGAGAAGGTTAAAAATGGAGTGGCTCTGGCTGATTTTAATAATAACGGAAAAGATGACATTGTATTAGGTACCGATGATCACCATTTATATTTAATCTTAGATGACGGTTCCACCGCAGCAGGATTTCCCTATACTGCAACGGATAAATTTCAATCCGCACCAGCTATTTTAGATTTTAACGGGGAAAAGATTATAGCGGTAGGCAATAATAATGACACGCTTTATGTGATTAATAGTACTGGGAGCCTATTACTTAACTACCCTACAGGAGGGAAAATACTTTCTTCCCCTGTATTTGTTAATGTGGCTAATAAACCCTATCTACTTTTTTCAGCAAATGATCATTTTATTTATTTTATAGATTTAGATGGTAATTCCTATCCCGGTTGGCCCATTCAGGTTGAGAGAAATATAAATGGATCAGTAATTATTTCTGACCTAAATGGGGATGGAGTTCCGGAAATAGCCGTTACTACTGAACTAGGTGAGTTAATAGCATTCCACTTAGATGGGACTTTATACAGTCATTTTCCAATCAAAATTGATTTTCCTTATTCAACTGCCCCGGCAATTACTGATATTGATTTGGATGGTGATTTAGAATTAATCGCTGGTTCAGGAAGAAGCATTGAGGTTATAGATATTAAAGAACAGGGTAGTTTTAGTAATTATTGGAATACATATAAAGGCAATGATAAAAGAAATGGATTATTCATATTTGAAGCGGATTTATCATTACCTGAAAAGTCAATTGTTCCTTCTGCTTTTAAAATAATATCTGCACACCCTAATCCTTTTAACCCCATTATAAATATCCAATATCAGACCCCTTTTCACTCACATATTAGATTGGATGTTGTTGATATCAGGGGTAGACTGATTGCAAAAATTGTAAATAAGTTCCATAGTCCGGGTGATTATGATATTCAATGGGATGCGGGTGGATTTTCCTCTGGAATTTACTTTTTACAATATATTCTCAAGAGTGACGAAATTCCAGCATCACAGCGATTTCAGAATAAAAAGATAGTTTTACTCAAATAAGAGTAATAATATTTTTTACGGTGAATTTAAAATATGGCTTTGTAATTTACATACATGATCCATCCCAAAAGTTGCCATTTTTGATGGTTTAAAAATGAATCATTGCAAACAAAATAATATTATTAAGATACTTTTCATATTTGCTTTCAGCATACTGCTTTTTGCAGAAGAAACCTTTACCCCAGCACCTTGGAAAATTGATATTCAAATCCTATTGGGATTTTCAGAAAATCAAGTAGATGGTATAATGGGCAAAGCTACATTTGAAGCATTAAAATCGTTTGCTATTGAACATAAGGTAACAGATGTTGTCCTCCGTGGTGAGTATGATGATTTGGGTTTTTGGGGATTCCAGCAATATATTATAAAATATAACCAATATTGGCTCCGGGAATTGAAAAATCGGAATATATTTGAAGATGTAGTGGATAAAGATTATCTGCGTCAGGCATAGGAAACACTTTCCTCTATTGAGCGATCTATTGAGAATGCACAGTTAGAGGTTGAAAGGCTGATTCACGCCCAAAGTAAATCCAAACAACTTGCCCGGGAAAAGCAGGAAATGGATAAGTGGCAGCATGAGAAAAAAAGAAGCTGAGAGGATTATTTCTGCCTTGGGAAAAGCTATTCTCACTGCTGAAGAAGAAGCAGGGAAATGGGGCATGGAAAGGATACGTGCGTTACGGCTGGCAGAGGAGTAGGAACAGTTGGAGAGGTTAGAAGCTGTAATATTAACATCAGATTTAGAGGATGTTATCAGAATTGCCAAAAAAGAAATCAGCCGATTGGTTGATGAAAATAATAAACTTAAATCATTCCTTACTACCAGTGCAGATACGAAAAGTATGGCATAAAATTTAAAATCAGAATTAAAACAAGTCCGACTTGAATTAGATTCCCTGTCTATTCAAAAGGACAGTTTAGAGAAAATATTACAATATATTGATTCGAAAGCGGGGGAGAAGATTTTTGCTGAATATGATAAAGAAGATGCTCCCGTTAAGAAGAAAAGGTGGTACAGATAGCTTTGGCCATTTGGAAAAAAATAGCCAGTTAATCTGCTAAGAATGCAGCTTCATTATTACCCCTTAAATTGGAATAATATGATCAGAACCACCGCCCAAAAGGTGGCGGAGTAGGAAAAAAGAAATAAAAAGAATAGTTCCCTTTTGATTGTTTTGTATTGCCCATTCATAATAAGTCCTCCAATTATTTCTACAAATATAGCACTCATTGGGCTTTTTAATTGTGACCCAGTCCACGATTCAAGGGTAGTGCATTAGAGTATCCCCTATTAGTTATGAATTATAAAAAGGGATATGATGAAAATTATAAAATAAAGAATTATTGAAATGGGATAATTTGTATTGTTTAAAAAAATGAGGTGAAACTAAATTATCCAACTCGTATGCTGCCGGAATTATGGGGGATAAGTACGCATCAGTCTTCTTAGCTTTTAATTTAATTATTTTTAATATGCCTGCACCATTGATTAAAGAAATTCTGGAAAATAACCAACTCATTAAGGGACGTCTTAATGCCAACCAAACTGATCTGGAAAAATTATATCAGGTCTTACAAAAAGATTCTGAAAGGTTGAAAAGTAAACAGATTCGGCAGGAGGAAATTATTAAATCTACTTTAGCCAAACGAAATGAAATTAAACTCCAAATTAAAAGGAACTCTGAATCTATCCAAAAATCATTTCATCCTTCCAGCGAAAAAATATCCTTATTATACAAAAAAATGGGAGATGCATTTTATATAAAAGCCAGGTTCTATTGGGATGGAAAGCAAAGGGAAGTACAAGTGGGGTCAATCCCCATTGTCTTGGAAATAATTAATACAATGATTTCTAATAAATTGCTGAAAGGGTTGAAACCAGTCCGGGCGAAAAAACTTACATGGAATGAAATTAAAAAGAGATCCAACCTAATAAGTGGAATTAAAAAAATTGCATCTCTTAAATCGCAGGAATATATTTTACGGAGATTAATGTATGACAGGTTGAATCTTTTAGAATCAAAAAATATTCCTGATATTGAGGAAAATGAAACTCCTGAAATTGTCAAGGATAATTCTTCACTTCCTGTAAAATATAAAACTGATAATGATGGGGTAACAGAAATGGAAGATGGAGATAATTGGTATGATAAATGGCGTAAGGATAATCTATAAGTGACCTCAGATTCTTCAGGATCAACAAACCAGCCATTCGATTTCGAGAAAGAAAATAAATATCTCAAACTCACCATTTCTGCATTACGCAGCCAAATGGAAAGTTTCCAAATAAAACAAGAGGAAAAACTACAGAAAACGCGGTTTGAATCTGCTGATGAAATTACTCAATTGCAGACAACGGTAGGTGCACTACGAGCTGAAATGGAGAAAACTCAAATTAATAAAGAGGAAGAAATTCAGCATGCGGTGGCACGCTCCAATGACCAGAATAAACAATTAAAGGGAACAGTCAATTCACTTCGCCATGAATTAGAAAAATCTAAAATTGCCTATGAAGAAGGTGTACAAAAAGCGGTTGCAAAAGTCAATGATGAAAATAAACAACTAAAAGGAACCGTAAATAATCTCCGGGATACTTTAGAGAAAACACAGATTGATATTGAAGATAGAATTCAAAAGTCTGTTGCTATTGTTAATGATGTAAATAAACAGCTTAAACAAACGGTTAATTCTCTTAGGGAAGAACTTGAGAAAACACAAATAGGTAGGGAGGAGGAAATTCAGAAAGCCGTGGCAATGGTGAATGATGAAAACTCACAATTAAAAGGTACCGTTAATAATCTTAGAGATACATTAGAGAAAACCCAAATTGATATTGAGGAACGAATCCAAAATTCTGTAGCTCATGTGAACGATGAAAATACTCAGCTAAAAGATACTGTTAATAATCTGCGGGATTCCCTTGAAAAGACACAGATTGATATTGAAGAGCGAATCCAGAAAGCTGTAGCTAGAGCAAATGATGAGAATAAGCAATTAAAATTAACAGTAAATAATTTACGTGATACATTAGAAAAAACTCAAATTGATATAGATGATAGAATTCAAAAATCTGTCTCAAGCGTGAATGATATGAATAAACAATTAAAAGAAACCGTAACTTCCATGCGGGACAGAATTGAAAGAAAAGAAGCACAAAGAATTGAAGAACTCCAAATTGCAGCAAAGAATAAACGTGATGAGCATAGTCAGTTAGAGGAAATTATTAATACATTAAGAACAAAGTTAGAGGTATAAATGGCAACGAAAACTAAATCTACAATAAGTAAAAAAGAAAAATTATCCGAATTGTTATTACAGGTTAATAATGATTTGGCAATAACCAATTCTTTAGATGAAGCATTAGAGGCATTGGTTGGGATTACCACATCTATTATTAAATGTGAACGTGGGACTATTTTTCTTAATGACTCCAAATCAGAAGAGCTCTATTCTCGTGTTGCTCAGGGAAACTTCATGCGGGAGATTCGATTTATGAATACAAAAGGTGTTGCAGGATGGTCATATACCAATGAGAAAGGCGCCATTGTTCATGATGCCTATAAGGATAATCGCTTCAATAAAAATATTGACATTAGAACTGGATTTCGGACAAAAAGTATTTTATGTACCCCGCTCCGGACAGTGTCAGGAAAAAGAATTGGCGTATCTCAACTATTGAATAAATTGGATGGACAGTTTTCCGATGAAGATTTAGAGCTTTTAGAGGCAATGACGGCACAGGCAGCCATCGCTATTCAGTCTCATGTTGCACTTGAACAAATGGAACAGGCTCGAAAAAAGGAACTTGAATTTATGGATTTGGTAAGTGAAATTTCATCAGAATTGGAATTAACTTCATTGCTGTCAAAAATTATTGCCACTATTACAACCATGCTGGATGCGGAAAGGTCATCCCTGTTTATTAATGATGAAAAGACAAATGAACTATTCACAATGGTGGGTGAAGGATTATCTCAGGAATTGAGATTTCCCAACCATATGGGAATTGCAGGACATGTTTTTACATCAGGAGAAACCGTGAATATCCCCCATGCTTATGCTGATCTGCGGTTTAATCCGGCTGTAGATAAATCCACCGGCTTTTTCACCCGTTCCATGCTTTGTGCTCCGGTTACAAATAAAGATGGGAAAATAATTGGTGTAAGTCAAGTGCTCAATAAACAAGGTGGTGGATTTAGCGATGAAGATGTTTCCAGGCTGACCGCATTTACATCTCAAATATCCATTGGTATTGAGAATGCCTCACTTTTTGATAATATCCAGAGTCTCATGAATTATAATGAAAGTATGCTCAACAGTATGTCAAATGGTGTAATTACAGTAGATGGTGAGGGTAGGGTGGAAAAATGTAATCCCGCAGGAATTAAAATTCTGAAAATGGAATCTGAAGAAGCCATTTTGAAACAAGAATTTAAAAAGATATTTAAAGGTAAAAATAAGTGGATTGTAGATAAATTAGATAAAATTGAAGACATTGAATTTATTGCAGATGCGGAACTTGAATTCGGTGCAGAAAAAATTTCTTGCAATATTACCATCATGCCTCTCACAGGAGGTGAGAATGAATCTTTGGGAACTCTATTAATGATTGAAGATATTAGCACTGAAAAACGTATGAAGTCCACCATGTCTCGTTATATGGATGCTGATTTAGCAGACAAATTATTAGCAGGAGGAGATGGTGATGATGTTATGGGCGGCAAGGAGAGTATCGGTACAGTATTATTTTCAGATATTAGAAGTTTTACCACCTTAACTGAAAGTTTAGGCGCTCAGGGTACCGTCGCTTTTCTAAATGATTACTTTACCATAATGGTAGATTGCATTCAGGCTGAAGGCGGCATGCTGGATAAGTTTATCGGTGATGCAATTATGGCAATATTTGGAACGCCGGTAGCACATGATGATGACCCGGATAGGGGTTTGAGAGCTGCAATTCAAATGATGGTGGGATTAAATGAATTTAATGTCTTGAGAAAATCTCAAGGGCTGCCTCCAGTTGATCATGGAATGGGTTTGAATACAGATCAAATTGTATCAGGTAATATTGGCTCTCCCAAACGAATGGATTATACCGTCATTGGAGATGGTGTAAATCTTGCTGCCAGAGTAGAAAGTTCATGTAAAAAATATGGTGCACATATCCTCATGAGTGAATATACATTCCATGCACTGAAGGCAACCTATCGTACACGTCAAATTGATATGGTTATTGTAAAAGGAAAAACGGTTCCGGTAGGAATCTATGAAGTGTTGGATTATCATACTAAGGAAACTTTCCCTAATATGATTGAAGTATTAGAAATGTTCAATAATGGAATTGAATACTATAATGAAGGTAATTGGGATAAAGCTATTACTCAGTTTAAGAAAGCACAGAAGGGAAATCCTGATGATAAATGTTCAAATATGTATGTTGAACGGTGTGGAATATTGAAGAAAAGAGATCCAAAAGATTGGGATGGTGTTTGGGTAGCTACATCTAAATAATTTTAAATAAAAAAGGAAATATTATGTCAAATGCACAGGAACATTTAGAAAAAGCAATCAAGATACATCCGGAGTTTGCTGATGCACATTATGAGTTAGCACTTATTTTAAAAGATAAAAAGGAGTTTGAAAAATCAAAGGAGCATTTTATAAAGACTATTGAAATTCGTCCGGAGTTCCCGGTTGCTCATTTCAATTATGCCTTACTTCTTCATGAAATGAAAGACCATAAAACTTCACATGAGCATTTTCTTAAAGCCATCGATTTAGATCAGAATTTTGCTAATGCTCATTATCATTTTGGATTATTATTAGCTGAATTGGAAGATTTTGAAGAGGCAAAAAATAATCTTGAAAAAGCCACTGATATTGATCAAAATCATACTTTTGCCTATTATCATTTGGCAAAATTACTTATTGATCCCGAAGATTATGAAAAGGCCAAAAAGAATTACTTAACTGCTATCGATATCGATGAAAGTTTTACTGATGCACATTATTATTTAGGTAAATTGGTAGCAGGGGGATTGAAAAATGATAAGGATGGGACTTTAGTAAGAAAACCAGAATATGAAGATGCAATCTATCATTATAAACAGACCATAAGTTTGGATAAAAAGTATTCCAAGGCCCATTATAACCTTGCTCTCATGTTTAAAATCCAGAAAAAGTATGAAGATGCCAAAAAGCATTTTGAAAAGGCAATTGAAATTGTAAATGATTACTCAAAAGCCCATTTTCATTTGGCAATGTTATTGAAAGAAACAGGTTCTATTTCAGGGGAAGATAAAATTGCTAATCAAGAAGAAGCCAGTGTTGGTTAAAAAGATATTTTGCAAACTGACCTGAAAAGTCTTTTCATAAAAGCATTAGATACAGATCCTAATTATTCTGAAGCACATCTTCAACTCGCTCTGCTATATCAAGATGAAGATGACTTTCAGAATATAGAAAATCATTTTAATGCAGCCATTCAATCAGATAGTAAAATGACTCAAAAATTAGACGAAAGAGGTGAAGAGTTACTAAAAAAGTTTCAATTCCAAAATGCAAAGGAACAGTTCATGAAGGCGCAGAAAAAAAAGAACCACTGTGCCGACGTGTATTTTCAGCAATCCAAATATTTTCTTAACCAAAAAAAAACGACTGAGGCATTGGAATCATTCAGTAATAGTATCAAAATGAATCCATCCATATCTGAAGTTCACAGGGATTATGGTATTCTGTTATCACAGGAAAATCAAATTGATAATGCCCGTCTCCATTTAGAAAAAGCTCTTGACCTCAATTATGGAGATTTTATTTCTCATTACAGACTGGGAATGATTATGGTTAAAATGAAAGATTATGATGATGCCGAACAACATTTCTTGTCCGCATTAGATATTGATCCAGGATTAGTTGATTGTATTGTTGAATTAGCTGCTCTAAAATTAGCTATTGATCAAAAAGAAGAGGCGAAAAAGTACTATGAAAAAGCCAAAACGATTGTACCAGAATTGAAGCATTCAAAATTGGAAAAATTAATAGACTGAAATCCATCATTTTGTTTATTTATAACTTATCTACCTTTATGCTCATATCTCCCAATTTCATATATTGAAAATTATAAATAAATATATTGTAAGAGAACATTTGACTCCATTTATCATGGCGTTATTGGTGTTACTCTTTATTTTATTAGCTAATTTTATGCTTCGAAGTATAGATCGATTTTTAGGCAAAGGATTGGATTTTTCTCTCATTATGGAATATGTTTTCCTCAATTTAGCCTGGATACTTGCCCTGGCTGTTCCCATGGCTATTTTAGTGGCAACCTTAATGGCATTTGGCAGACTCTCAGCTGATAATGAAATCTCTGCCATGCGATCGGTTTCGGTGAGTTATTTTAAACTGATGCTACCGGCTATTATTTTCAGTTGTGTTATTACCGGGCTAATGATGTACTTCAATAATCAAATCCTCCCTGAAATGAATCATAAAGCGAGAATGCTTTCCTCGGATATTAGTCGAATGCGCCCTGATTTAGATTTTGACGTAGGCTATTTTATAGACGCCATCCCCCAGTATAATTTTCTATTGGGGAGTCGTGATGGTGAAGTATTTAGCGATATCACTATTTTCAGCAGCAAAGAAGGACGTAAACAACAAACTATTATTGCGTCTTCCGGAACCATATCCTCGGTGGATGATGGTGTGATATTACATTTGATTGATGGGGTTATTCATGAATATATTGGAAATGAAAAAAATGAATATAGGCAGATATATTTCGACACAAATCAGGTAATGATACCAGTGGATAATATGGTCATGAGTAGAAGGGACAGTAAAATCAGAGGCGACCGGGAAATGACCTATGCCATGATAAAAGCTAAAATTAAATCCTATGAAGAAAAAATAACCAATACACATATTAGAATTCGGAATCGGCTTATTAATGAAGCTGAAAAGTTAGAAATTAACTCTGGCATAGATAGCTTAACTTTTATAAATCCAATAATTGCGCAACAGACTTTATCTCAATATGAGGTAGTTATTGCAGATTCTGTGAAAAATATAAAAGGGGGAACCATAACCCGAGTTAAACGCAGATTAAAGAATCTTTCAAGAGGAATTGAAAGTGATTTTTCATTGGTTAATTCATATAAAAATTCCATCAATAAATATTTGGTGGAGCTGCATAAAAAATTTTCTATTCCCTTTGCAAGTATCATTTTTATTCTGATCGGCGCCCCTCTTGGAATGATGGTGAAAAGGGGTGGATTTGCAGTGAGCATGGCGTTCAGTTTAGGGTTTTTTATTATATACTGGGCCTTCCTGATTGGTGGAGAAGAATTTGCAGATAGAGGATTGCTATCACCGGCCTTATCAATGTGGCTTCCAAATCTGGTTTTAGGCATTTTTGGGTTATTTATTTGTTATTGGCAATCTCTTGAGCAGCGAATTATTAACTTTGAGATATTAAAATTATTCAAAAATAAAAATGGACAATAAATGATTAAACATTTTGAGGGCAAACAACCCCGATTAGGTAAAAATGTATATGTTTCAGAAAATGCAATGGTCATTGGGGATGTGACTTTAGGAGATGAAGTGAATATCTGGTTTGGAGCCGTACTCCGGGGTGATATGCATTATATCAAAATTGGGCACCGCACAAATATTCAGGATAATTCTGTGGTACATGTTACCACTGGAGTCTCACCAACCAATATTGGAAATGGAGTTACGGTTGGACATGGTGCTATAATTCACGGCTGTACAATTGAAGATAATTGTTTAATCGGAATGGGTGCCATATTAATGGATGATGCCGTAATTGGGGAAGGATCTCTCATTGGCGCCGGAGCATTGATTCCACCCAAAATAAAAATTCCCGAAAATTCATTGGTTGTAGGGTCTCCCGGAAAGATCATTCGCCAAGTAAAAGATTTCGAACGAGAAATGATCCTCGAGCGGCCTCAAGAATATATTGATTTGGCGGCTATTTATTTAAACGAATCAAATTAAGATAATTTTCCTTTGGTTTCATTAGAATCAATTATTCAACAAAAACAGTCAGGAGGGATTTTATCTAATACCAATATCCAATATATCGTTAATGGTTATACTTCAGGTTTAATTTCAGATGATGAAATGACCGCTTGGTTGAATGCAGTTTTCCAAAACGGAATGTCCCATGAGGAAACTTTAGATTATACCCGAGCTATGGTGAATTCTGGGGTTACCCTTAATTTTTCACATCTACCTGGGTTTGTATTGGACAAGCATAGCACTGGTGGCGTAGGAGATAAAGTCTCCCTGGTGTTAGGTCCATTATTAGCGGTTTGTGGATGTTACATACCCATGCTGGCAGGCAGGGGTTTGGCACATACCGGCGGCACCATAGATAAATTGGAATCAATCCCCGGATACAAAACGGCACTATCTTTAACCGAATTTCAAAATATTGTAGAAACTGTTGGTGTCTCTATCATGGAGCAGACGGAGGAAATTTGCCCTGCAGATAGAAAAATCTATGCTTTGCGGGATGTTACCAATACGGTGGCATCCAATCCACTTATTTGCGGGAGTATTATGAGTAAGAAAATTGCGGAAGGCATAAAGGGATTGGTGCTGGATATTAAGGTAGGTAATGGCGCCTTCATGAAGACTCTCTCTCAAGCTAAAGAGTTGGGAAAACTGTTAAAAGAAGTAGGGGAACTTTACGGACTAAAAGTATTACCCTGTTTTACAGATATGAATCAACCATTGGGTAATTCCGCTGGACTTTGGTGTGAAGTGCGTGAAAGTATGGAATGCCTGCAAGGAAATGGGCCAGATGATCTCATGGCTGTGGTTTATCATCTAGGAAAATCTGCTTTAGAAATTGCAGGAATTGAAAATCCTGAAGAAAAACTGAAATCCAACATTGAAAATGGTAAGGCTTTAGAAAAATTTAATGAGATGGTAGATGCTCATGGGGGAGCATTCGAAAGTATAGCGGACTCCAGTATTCATGCGCCCAAGTACAAAAAGTTAATTATTGCAAAAGATGATGGTTTCATAACTCATTTGAATACGCTTGAGCTTGGGAAGGCAGTGGTCCAATTAGGAGGAGGAAGACTGGCTATAGGTGATAAGCTTGACTATTCCACCGGCATCCAATTTTATAAGAAAATAGGCCAAACGGTATCAAAGGGAGAAACTTTGGCTGAGGTATTCTGTTCAAATATAGGAAAATTAGAAATAGGATATTCCATGGTATGTAATGCATATAGAATTGAAAAAAATATTTCAACATCGTTACAATTAATATATTAATTAGTAAAAAATATTTTCCATTGGTATTAACTTAATTATATGAATATTTCACATATTATGCTAATAGCAGGAGGGTTTCTAATGAGCTCTGAAAACACCATCTCAATTCAAGATGAATACCAATACGATAGCCAGGGACGACCCATTATACCTCCCCAGGAAGAATTAATGAACATTCCTAAGGATGGGGGCGAACTTTGGAATAGGCTGGTTTTTGAAAGCAGTCCCTATTTACTGCAGCATGCTGCCAATCCTGTGGACTGGTACCCATGGGGAGAAGAAGCTTTTCAGCGGGCAAAAGAATTGGATAAGCCCATCTTCCTTTCTATTGGGTACACCACCTGCCATTGGTGCCATGTGATGGAGCATGAGTCTTTTGAAAATGATGAGGTGGCAGCTCTAATGAATGATGCCTTTGTCTGCATTAAGGTGGACAGGGAAGAACGCCCGGATATTGACAATGTCTATATGGAAGTGACCCAAATGATGAACAATCGCGGTGGCTGGCCCATGACAGTTATTATGACGCCTGATAAACAGCCTTTTTTCACCGGTACCTATTTCCCCAAAACATCCCGGGGCAGGCGTATTGGTATGATGGAATTGATTCCCAAAGTAAAAGATGTATGGCAAACTAAACGTGATTCACTTATTACAGATGCAGCTAATCTAACCAAACGGCTTCAGAGAAATCAGATCAATCGAACCAGTGCTGGAGAAATTTCTCACAATGTAGCCCATCAGGCATTTAACGCATTTTCCAATCGCTATGATGAAAAGCAGGGTGGATTTGGAAAAGCACCAAAATTCCCTAAAGCCCATGATTATTCATTCCTCATAAAATACTGGAAGCAAACCGGTACCTCCCATGCCCTTACCATGGCGGAACATTCCCTGAAATCTATGCGCAATGGCGGTATGTACGATCAAGTTGGATTTGGTTTCCATAGGTATTCCACGGATGCCCGCTGGCTGGTACCTCATTTCGAGAAAATGCTCTATGATCAAGCCATATTAGTACAAGCTTATTTGGATGCCTATCAGGCAACGGGTGATGCCTATTATTCCACTGTAGCTGAAGAAATTTTGAATTATGTACTGCGGGATATGACCGCTCCAGAAGGAGGGTTTTACTCGGCGGAAGATGCAGACAGTGAAGGGGAAGAAGGCAAATTCTATGTATGGTCAGTAAATCAATTGGATGAAATTCTGGGAACGGAAGATTCTGAATTTTACCAAAAGGTTTTTAATATCAGGAAAGGAGGCAATTGGAATGAAGGCTATCGCCATAAAACCAATATTCCCCATCTGACAAAAAATATTTCTCAGCTTGCCCGCCAGTTTAAACTCACTGAAAAAGTAATTGCTGAAAGGATAGAAATAATTAGGACTAAATTGTTTAATGTACGAGAGGATAGAGTGCATCCCCAAAAGGATGATAAAATTCTCACCGATTGGAATGGACTCATGATAGCCGCCATGGCTAGAGCCGGCGCTGTATTAAATAATGATACCTATGCAATTGCTGCCATAAAAGCCATGGATTTTCTCCTGGAAAATTTGATGAAAAAAGATGGTAGTCTCATGAAACGCCACCGCAATGGTAACTCCGGGTTAACCGGTGTTTTGGATGATTATGCCTTCACTATTTGGGCGCTCATTGAACTCTACCAAATGAATTATGAAGAAAAATATCTGGAAATCGCCATGGACCTTTCGGAATACCAGATTGACCAATTCTGGGATTTTGATAATAATGGATTTTATTTTTCCGCTTCATCTGGTGAAAAATTACTGGTCCGGAGCAAGGAGGTATATGACGGTGCTATTCCTTCGGGAAATTCAGTATCTGCGTTCAATTTTATACGCTTGGCGCGCATGACATCCCGCCCGGATTTTGAAGATATCACTTTCCAGATCCTGAATTCGTTCTCTGGATTTTTGAACAGGAGTTCATCTGGCTATTCCATGATGATGCAGGCCGCTGAGTTTGCATTCGGACCTTCCCATGAGGTTTTGGTATTTGGTGATGAGGATAATTCTGCCACCCAGAAAATGCTGGAGGATATCCAAACTATTTATATGCCCAAACGGGTAATTGTGTATGGTAAGAGTGGGGGAGAAAGCTTGAAAAATATAATTCCCTTTGTGGGATTTTACGAGCCCAATGCGGATGGCAGCCCCAGGGTATATGTCTGCCAGAATTTTTCCTGTAAACTACCTACCTCTGATTTTGAGGTAGTGAAACAGCAGTTGGGAGTTAATTAGATTTAAGAATTAAGAGTGAAAATATTGTTTTAATCAATCTATAATATTCTTCCCACCGTCATCCAGCGTTTTGGGGCGTTGCCAATAGGAAAACTGGGGCGTCCAGCTGGTTTCATTCAGTCCTGCCAACCCCAACAAACTCCACATAGAGCAGTAGATATCACCGGGACCAAATACACAGTCATTCTTGCGGTAGATTTTATCACCATCCCGCTCATAGACCACAGCACCGGGCATATTATTTGAATCCTTCATTACGGACTGCTCCTGAATATACTCACCTCCTCCATGAGAAGCTAAGCGAAACCTCCAGCCCCGGCTATTGGCAAACTTCCGTTGTAATTGGGGTGCGTCTTTTGAGACCAATACCACTGAAATAGTGGATTCTAAATGGGGAAGAAATCCATTAAACCCATCTGCCCAAAGTGTACAATAGCGACAACCCTGTCCCATATTATGAATTAGCAATAATTTATCTTTTTCTCCAAAAAGATCCAAAAGATTGATCTCACCTTCAATTGTAGAAAAGCTGTAATTATTTACTTCATTCCTGCGATTCGATTGCTGAAGTTTAGCCAGCCTTTCCATTAATATGCGTATTTTCTGCTCTATTTCTCTAATTTCATTATTTGGCATAAAATCTCCTATCTAAAAAAAACTATTTTGGAATGTACAGATCTGTAATGGTCCCGCTGAACATCTCAGCTGCATTGGCAACCGTTTCAGTAAGTGTGGGATGAGGGTGGATGGAAAGTCCAATATCTTCAGCATCAGCGCCCATTTCAATTGCCAGCACCGCTTCCCCAATAAGGTCTCCCGCATTTGGGCCTACAATTCCAGCCGAAATAATCTTTTTAGTTTCAGGGTCAAACAATAATTTGGTTTTTCCTTCAATCCTGTGCAGAGCTAGAGCTTTTCCACTAGCTGCCCAGGGGAATTCCCCTTTCTCGTAGGGTATATTTTTTTCTTTTAACTCAATTTCTGTTGGGCCTGCCCAGGCAATTTCTGGATCGGTGAAAATGACGGCGGGTATAACCGCAGGTTCGAAGGCTGATGGTAGTTCTGCAATAACTTCGGCGGCAACCTTCCCCTCGTGGGTGGCTTTGTGGGCCAGCATGGGGTCGCCGGTGATATCGCCAATAGCGTAAATATTCGAAATTTCAGTTTGCCGTTTTTCATTCACAGGGATAAATCCACTCTCAGTAAGAGTGATCCCCGCATTTTCCAGCCCCAAATTTGAAGAATTGGGTTTCCGACCAATTGAAACTAGTACTGTATCATAAACTTCAGAAAATTCTTTTCCATCTTTTCCTTCAAAATGGACGGTGACCTCTTCATTATTTGGTTCAATTTTGGCAACTTTGGTGGAGAGGTAAATACTCTCAAAGGACTTCTTCAGTTTCCGAGCCAGCGGTTTCACTAAATCTTCATCTGCACCAGGCAGGAGGTTAGGCATGAATTCCACTACTGTTACTTGGGAGCCCAGAGCATCGTAGATGGAGCCCATTTCAAGTCCAATATAGCCACCGCCAATTACTAATAATTGTTTGGGAATATTTTCTAATTTTAAAGCCCCTGTAGAATTAATAATCCTTGGGTGGTCAGTTGGAAAACCGGGAATTCCTGCTGCCACTGAGCCGGTACCTATGATACAGTTTTCAAAAGTAAGGGTCTGTTGACTATTTTCTGAGGTAATTGAAAGTTGGGTAGGGGAGTCAAAAGTTGCTAATCCTTGAATTACCTGTACATTCCGTGCTTTTGCTAATTGGGTAATCCCTTTACTAAGTTTTGATACTACCGATTCTTTCCAATTGCGGATTTTATCCAAATCAAGTTCAGGATCGCCAAAGGTAACCCCTGAGTGCTCTAATGCTTTGGTATCTCCAATCACTTTCGCCAGGTGCAGCAGGGCTTTGGAGGGAATGCAACCCCGGTTCAGGCAAACGCCGCCTAATGCTTCATCCTTATCAATAAGGATGACCTGCTTACCCAAATCGGCAGCTCGGAAAGCAGCAGCATAACCACCAGGACCAGCTCCAATCACTACGACTTCAGCGTGTAATATTTCGGTCATTTAATTCTATGTAATCTCTTCAAAATTTGAAAGTAAATGCCCAAAAATTTTGGTGAAACGAGCGGCATCAGCGCCATCAATAACCCGGTGGTCATAGGATAATGCAAAGGGCAAAATTAAGCGCTTGCGGAATTTCCCTTCCATAAACACCGGTTCATCTGCAGATCGTGATATTCCCAAAATAGCCACTTCCGGGGGATTAACAATTGGGGTGAAATAGGTACCCCCAATCCCACCCAAACTGGAAATAGTGAAACAGCCACCTTCCATATCTGCTGGCAATAATTTTTTATCTCGGGCTTTACCACTGAGGGTGGTCAGTCCCCGGGCTAACTCCTTAATGGATTTCTCATTGGCATTTTTTATCACAGGAACCACTAATCCGTTTGGGGTATCAACTGCAATGCCAATATTGATATATTTTTTCAGAACAATATTTTCATTGCTGCCATCTAGGGAGCTGTTAAACTGGGGCATTTCTTTTAATAGGATACATACGGCTTTTATGAAAAAGGGCAGGAGTGACACTTTAACCGATTTGTCTTTATTCACTTTTTTCAAATGCAGGCGCAATTTATCCAGCTTGGTAATGTCTGCCTTATCAAATTGGGTAACATGAGGGATGGCCTGCCAGGCTTGCTGCAGTCGCTTGCCGGTAATCTTCTTGATTTTATTCAAAGGCTGGATTTCAACCTCACCCCATTTGGAAAAATCCAAGTCCTGCCCCGGCGCAATAATTGGTAATGCTGGTCCTCCAAGTGCTCCACCAGCCAAGCGGCCTTTTATATATTCCTGCACATCTTCCTGGGTGATTCTCCCTTTGGGTCCACTGCCATTTACTAATTTTAAATTACAACCCAATTCCCGGGCAAAACGCCGTACTGATGGACTTGCAAGGACAGGCTTCCCAATTTCTGAAGTTGTGGGTATTGGTGGTTTTTCAACAGATGTTGCAGCAGTAATGTAGGGTGCAGGAGTTTCAGATTTTACTTCATTCTGGGGGTCAGTAGTTTCTTCAATGGGTGGTGGTGTTTTATCAACAACTTCAGTTTGCACTCCATCTCCGGAAATACTGATTATAACATCTCCCGGTGAAATTGTACCACCTTTTTCTACCTGTACATTTTCTACGGTTCCCGATTCTGTAGTGGGGATTTCCATGGAGGCTTTTTCCGTTTCCACAACAATAATAGGATCGTCCAATTTAACGACATCCCCTTGGGCGACCAATACATCAGAAATATCTACAGAGGTAATACCTTCACCTAATTCAGGAAGTCGAATATCTGCCATTAAATTTGTTTCTTATTCAATTTAAACAGTAACAGGGTTGGGTTTTTCCGGGTCCAACTTATATTTAGTGATGGTATCCTTCACTTTAGATTTATCCACCTTGCCTTCATTGCTGAGTGATTCCAAAGCAGCCATAACGATGTAATAGCGGTTTACCTCAAAAAATTTCCTCAGTTCATCCCGGGTTTCGCTGCGGCCGAAGCCGTCAGTGCCCAATGCCACAAAGGGGCATTTAATATAGGGGGCGATTTGCTCAGCCACCAATTTCACATAGTCGGACACGGCAATTACCGGGCCGTTTTCTACTTTCATACAGAAACCTAAATAAGATTGCCTATCTTCCTCATCCGGATGAAGTGTATTCCAGCGGCTTTTATCTTCAGCTTCCCGATGGAGTTCACTGAAGCTGGTTACACTCCAAATATCTGCATCAATTTGCCAGTCCTCTTTTAATAGTTGCGAAGCAGCCAATACTTCATTAACCATTGAGCCGCTGGCTAATAATTGTACTCGTGGATTTTCCCCTGAATCACCAGCCTGCAATTTATACATCCCTTTGATTATACCGTCTTCGGCATTTTCCGGTATGGGTGGTTGAACATAATTCTCATTTTCCAGAGTGAGGTAATAAAAGACATCCTCCTGATCCACATACATTCGTTGCAATCCATCATGGATAATGACAGCAATTTCATAAGCAAAAGCTGGATCGTAAGCCTTCATATTGGGAATAGCAGAGGCTATGAGATGACTGTGGCCATCCTGATGCTGGAGCCCTTCACCGGCAAGAGTGGTACGTCCTGCAGTTGCCCCCAAAAGGAATCCCTTGGTGCGCATATCTGCCGCTGCCCAGATAAAATCTCCTACACGCTGGAATCCAAACATGGAGTAATAAATAAAGAAAGGGATCATATTGACACTATGATTGCTGTAAGAGGTACCAGCGGCAATGAAGGAGGAAATGGCTCCTGCTTCCGTAATACCTTCCTCTAGAATCTGACCGTCCGTGGCTTCCCGATAATAGAGAAATTGGTCTGAATCCACAGGGTCATACACCTGCCCGACATGGGAGTAAATCCCCAACTGACGGAAAAGTGGATCAATACCAAATGTGCGCGCTTCATCAGGAATAATGGGTACAATATGCTTGCCGATATTTTCATCTTTGGTAAGCAATGTCAAAATCCGAACGTAAGCCATTGTAGTGGAAATTTCACGATCACCGGAGCCCTTCAGCAGTTCATCCAAAATGGAAAGCGGGGGAATTTTCAGGGGAGGGGCTTTATCCGTTCGCAGCGGGAGGAAACCACCCAACTCCTTACGACGCTCCTTTAAGTATTTTATTTCGTCACTTTCTTCACTGGGTTTATAAAAAGGCGCTTTTATACACTCTTCATCAGAAAGGGGAATATCAAAACGTGAGCGGAAATGGAGCAGTTCATCTTCATTGAGTTTTTTCTGCGAATGGGTAATGTTCCTGCCTTCCCCGGCTTCACCCAAACCGTAGCCCTTGATAGTTTGGGCAAGAATCACAGTGGGTTGTCCCCTGTGATTTATAGCTTCCAAATATGCTGCATAGACTTTAGCAGGATCATGCCCACCCACTTTGAATTTCCAGATTTCATCATCCGTGTATTGTTCCACCATTTTCAAAAGTTCTGGATATTTCCCCCAGAAGTGTTCCCGGATGTAGGCGCCGCCTTCCACCACATATTTCAAGCTGTCACCATCTACCATTTCTTCCAGTCGTTTTATGAGTAGTCCTGATTCATCCTTTTCCTGGAATGTATCCCAATCAGAACCCCATACCACTTTGATAACATTCCAACCGGCACCCCGGAAAGCGCCTTCCAATTCCTGAATAATTTTTCCATTTCCACGAACGGGTCCATCTAACCTTTGCAAGTTACAGTTTACCACAAAAATGAGGTTGTCCAGTTTTTCCCGAGAAGCTAGTGTAAGTGCACCCATGGATTCGGGCTCATCCATTTCACCATCCCCTAAAAATGCCCAGACTTTGCGGTTATGATTTTCCATGATTTCCCGGTCATGGAGGTAGTGCATAAAACGTGCCTGATAAATGGCCATGATGGGTCCCAGACCCATGGACACGGTAGGAAACTGCCAGAAATTGGGCATGAGCCAGGGGTGAGGGTAAGAAGACAGCCCACCCTCAGATGCCAATTCCTTTCTAAAATTTTTCAATTGTACTTCAGTAAGTCTTCCCTCTAAAAAGGCACGTGCATAGATTCCGGGAGATGCATGTCCCTGTAAAAAAGCAAGATCTCCACCATGGTAATCATGACCTCGTAAAAAATGGTTGAAGGCCACTTCATATAATGTGGCAGCGGAGGCATAGGAAGAAATATGACCACCGATTCCGTGATGTTCCCAATTGGCGCGAACCACCATTGCCATAGCATTCCAGCGGATCAGGGATTTAATACGCCGTTCAATTGCCCTGTCACCAGGAAACGGTTTTTGGTGACTTGGTGGAATGGTATTTACATAATCCGTCGTGGCGCTATAAGGCATCCGAACGCCATTCCGCCGGGCAAACTCAATTAATTTTTCCAAAAGAAAATGGGTTCGGTCTGTGCCGGAAGTTTCTAAAATCGAGCGAATAGAATCGATCCACTCTTGCGTCTCTTGAGGATCAGAATCCTGGTACTTAATTGAGTTATTCATCAATAATTGTATCTTTTATAATTTTGTGCTGAATTTGAGGTGAAAAAAATACGCATTTTAAAAATGGGAAAACAATTGCTACTCTTAGAATGTACTCATTTTTGTTAATAATTTTTCCCATCCAATCTCCAGCAATACAGATTTCATATAACGAAAACCAGCACCATAAATTTCATCTGGGTCATTTTCCATTGCCTGTAGATGGATTTGGGAAAAACGAGTATTATCATTTTTATAAATGAGGTAACTGCCCAGATTGCAAAAACCTTCTGCTGTTTTTTCATTTAATTGAATGGAATTTATTTCCAGCCATATATGAAGGAATTCATGTGCTAAAACAGCTTCAAATTCTAATTGAGGTAATCCGGATAATATAAAAATATGATAGGGTTTATCAGGGCTTGTTAGAGAATTTGAAATTATTTCAAAATGGGTGAATCCTTTTAATTTTAAATGAGACAAATTTCCTGCTTTTTTATTTAATTGGTTAAGATCGACTAAATTAATGAGAATGCCTTTTGGGATATTGATAATACCAATAGCTTCAAACCTTGTGGTAACCGAATGGTAAGCGCTGAGAATTGATGAGTCATCATGGACCGCTGTTACCTGGCACAAGCTGCATAGGTGCCGTCCGTCAGGATAAACATATCCGCCCCGAGTTACGCCCTGTGAAATGATTCGAGAGCAGGAGTGGCAGAATAGCCCTTCTTTTTCATGGTTGGAATGAAAGGCATTTCCCCAGGCATCCACTGAATATTCTGTCTTAAGTGGTTGAAGGCAAATCGAACATTGGTGGGGTTCTGCAGCAAGTATGGCGCAAATTAGAAAGGTCCCAAATACAGCAGCAATATATTTATAATGGTAAAAAAAGCGATTCATTTTCAGGGAGAATTTACTTACTTCTAAATAAGAGGATGGTAGTAATTTATTGGATTCAAATGATTGAAAATTTTAACTAATGAAAGTTGCATTTTTAACAGCCGGAGGAATCGCTCCGTGTCTGGCGGCTTCTATTGGCAGGCTCATTTGTAATTATTCGGAGCATAAATCTAATATTGAAATGATGGGCTATTTATATGGCTATAAAGGCTTACTTACAGGTAAGTCAATTTCATTTGATGAGGATGCAGTTGCTCATGCTGAAATTCTGTACGAATATGGTGGATCTCCTATTGGTAACAGCAGAGTAAAACTCACCAATGCAGACGATTGTGTGAAAAATGGATATATCAAAAATGGAGAAGACCCCCTAAAAGTTGCAGCAAATCAACTTGTCAAAGACGAAGTAAATATTCTCCATACCATTGGTGGAGATGATACCAATACTTCTGCCGGGGAATTGGTGAAGTATCTTTCAAATAATGGATATGATTTAACCGTGGTTGGATTACCTAAAACCGTGGATAATGATGTATTTCCCATTCAGCAGACCTTGGGAGCCTGGACAGCAGCAGAACAGGGAGCAATATTTTTTGAAAATGTGGCCAATGAAAATACAACCAGTTCCAGGCAGCTCATTATCCATGAGGTGATGGGGCGAAATTGTGGTTGGCTCACTGCCGCTACTGCTATGGAATACAGACGGAGATTGGATAACAGGAAATTTCTCCCTTCCTTATTAATTACCAGGGAGCGTTGGGATCTAGATGCGATCTATATTCCTGAAACGGAGATTGATCTGCCCAGGGAAATTGACCGGTTAAAAAATCGAATGGATGAAAAAGATTCTATTAATATCTTTCTTAGCGAAGGCGCGGGTATAGACAGTATTGTTTTAGAAATGCAAGCTCGAGGAGCAAAAATAAAACGGGATGCCTTTGGCCATATCCAGTTGGATGATATTAATCCCGGTGAATGGTTTGCAAAACAATTTTCAAAAGAGATCGGTGCCGATAAAGTATTGGTTCAGAAAAGTGGATATTTTGCCAGATCTGCAAAACCCAATAAAAAAGATTTAGGTCTCATTTTCCAGACAGCTGATTTTGCAGTTGGTTGTGCAATGGATGGAAAATCTGGAGTTGTGGGCTTAGATGAAAATAATAATAATCAGTTCGCCTGTATAGAATTTGAAAGAATAAAAGGGAGCAAGCCATTTAATCCACAAACGGATTGGTTTCAATCAATGATGAAAGAAATTGGACAACAATAAAATAACAGAGGGAATTAATGAATAAGGAACAATTAAGAAGTACAGCAAATGCAATGGTGCAAAAAGGCAAGGGCATTTTAGCAGCAGATGAAAGCAATCCTACATGCGGCAAGCGATTTGAAAGCATTGGTGTAGAGTCAACAGAACTCACCCGAAATACATATCGAGATTTACTATTCACCACAAATGGAATGGAAGAGTTTATCAGTGGTGTCATACTATTTGATGAAACCCTGAGACAGTCCACTATTTCTGATGGCGTTGTATTTCCCCAATATTTAAAGAATTTAGGTGTGATACCAGGAATCAAGGTGGATAAAGGCGCCAAGGAACTGGCATCTCATTCAGGTGAAAAAGTAACCGAAGGATTAGATGGACTGAGGGAACGACTGAGCGAATATTATAAATTGGGCGCCCGGTTTGCAAAATGGAGAGCAGTCATAACTATTGGTGATGGCATTCCAACAGAAGCCTGCATTCATGTAAATGCCCATGCGTTAGCACGCTATGCAGCTCTGTGTCAGGAAGCAGACATTGTGCCAATAGTTGAGCCGGAAGTGCTCATGGAAGGGAAACATAGCATTGATTCCTGCCATGAGATTTCACAAAAAACATTTACCAAAGTATTTGAAGAATTAGATAAACAGAGAGTCTATTTAGAAGGTATAGTCTTAAAACCAAATATGATTGTTTCCGGAATTGGATGCAGCGAACAAGCTGGAGTGGAAGAAGTTGCAGACCGTACGGTTGAAGTTCTGAAGGCAACAGTTCCTGATGATGTGTCCGGTTGTGCGTTCTTATCTGGTGGGCAGAGCAACGAAAATGCCACTGCTCATTTGAATATGATGAATGCTAAACATGAGGGTAGCCTTCCTTGGAATCTTAGTTTTTCCTACGGACGTGCTTTGCAGGCATCTACTCTAACCACATGGAGTGGTAAGGATGAAAATATTCCTGCAGCCCAGGAAGCATTTCTGCAGCGTGCCAAATTTAATGGAATGGCAACCAAGGGTACTTACTCAGAGGCGTTGGAAACTGAAATGGCTTAATCCTTGATGGATTTTAATTGGAAAGGGGAGTGGTTAATCGCTCCCCTTTTTCAATTAAATATTATTTGCAAATTTGAAGATTCTTATTATTAATTGATAATTTTGTATTAATCGTAATGAAGATAAATATTCATCTTCCGTTAAGATAATCATTTATCCGCTCCAATCCATTTTTAATTTTATCTGTATCCAAGGCATAGGAAAAGCGTACACGGCCTTCTGCGCCGAACCAGTCACCCAAATAGGTGATGACATTATATTTGGTAAACATATCCCATACAAAATCAGCGGCATTATCAATTTTCGGCAGCATATAAAAGGCGCCCTCAGGATTCCAGAGCTCTAGTCCGATATCATTTAATCCTGCATAGAGTAAATCTCTGCGTTCCTGCCATATTTTCAGTTGATCATCAATAAACTTGCGGGGGACTTTGGTGGCCTCAAAGGCCATTTCCTGCCCTAATATATTGGTATTCATGGAGGTATGTGTCTTCATGGCGATGACATCCTGCACCAATTTTTTATCTAAAGACCAGAAATAACCCACGCGAAATCCACACATGGCATAGGTCTTGGAAAAGGAGTTGATGGTTACCACATGAGGTCCCTGAATGAGGTAGTTTTCCCGGATATAAATCAGGTCTTTATAGACTTCATCAGACAGCACAAACACGCCGTATTCACTGGTGAGGGATTCAATTTCTTTTAAAGAGGGTATTGCTTCAACCCGGCCTGTGGGATTGGAAGGTGAATTAATCAATACTACTCGGCAATCCTGCACTTTTTTCCTGAAATCATCCATGTCAATCCTGCCTAAGTGTGTTTTTAGATAAACAGGTTCCATCCCGGCAAATTCAACCAATCGGGGGTAGGAGTAGTAAAATGGTTTGGTCATCAATACTTTCTTTGGCCGGGGCATATCATAATTGCTGATTACCCGCAAGGTCAAATCCAATGCCTCTGAGGCACCGTTTGTAATCACAAAACTATCTTGGGTGGAATCTGGGTATTGGCGGGTGAGGGCATCTCGAAGATAGTCCAAGCCCTGTATCACTCCATATTTAAAATCTTTGTAATGGGGGAGTATTTTATATACTTCTTTCGGTGGAGGAAGATCCGGTTCGCCTGATCCAAATGAAATAATGTCCTTACCACGTACTCCAATAAAGGCAGCCGGAGATAAATTTTCCTTAGTTAGGGTTGCCATATTTTATTGATTAATTATTCAGATGGATAAATTTTTACCTGATGAATTTGCCGCTCAGAGGCTTTTATGATAACCATCTGGCCAAGGGGCATAAATAAATGCTCACCTTTGTTTGGGATTCGCCCCAGTTGGGAAATGATATACCCGCCCACAGATTCGTAGTCGCCTTCAGGGATCATGTTTCCATATTCTTCGTTAAAATCTTCCCAATCCATTCGGGCATCTACCACAATGGAGCCATCTTCCTGCCTTTCAGATTTTTTGATGTCCACATCAAACTCATCCTCAAAATCACCAAATAATTCCTCAAATACATCTTCTGAAGTAATAAGGCCGGCTGATCCGCCATGTTCATCTAATACAATTGCCATAGCATGATGTGCCGATTGAAATTCACTTAAAAGATCCATCACAGGTTTTGTATAGGGTATAAATAACACCGGCTTGATCACCTCCTGTAGATTTTTAGGTGAATGAAACAGGTCATATAAATAGACCACACCAATTATATTATCTAAGTCTTTTTCATACACCGGCAGCTTTGAATGTCCTGAATCAATAAAAGCATGCATCACCTTTTCCAGGGATTCTGTACTGGAAATTGCAGAAATATCGGTACGGGGGGTCATGGCTTCACTGACTTTTCTCTCCCTGAAATCAAATACATTGGAGATCATTTCCTTCTGTTCCTCTTCCATGGCTTCCGGGTCGTCCACCTGTTCATAGGCGTACTGAATGTCATCTCGTTTTTCTTCCAGTTCCTCAGCGGTTTTACTGAAGCGATCGGACATGTCCATCCAACCTGTTTGCCGCAACAGGAAAATAAATGGAAAAAATAAATAATATGAAAACTTTAAGAAAGGAGATAGAAGAATCAGTCCAAAATTGGCATATCTCTGCATGATTGATTTCGGCAGAATCTCTCCAAAAAGCAGGATAATAATGGCGATTGGGACAACTATTAATTGGTGGGGTAATAAATTTGAACGGAGCAAATAGACTGTGGCAAATGACGTAGCCAGAATATTGGACAGGTTTGTGCCAATCAGAATCACCGATAAATATTCGGGTTTCCAATCCAATATGGAGGAAGCCCAGCGCGCCAGGTATTTTTCCTGCTTTTCCCACACATCTAATTGGAGAGGATTGGCAGACAGAAGTGCAATTTCTGAACTGGAATAAACAATTGAAAGTATGAGTCCCAGCAGAGCTAAGTTTAGGTCAAGCATTCAGATTAAAAATAAAATAGATTTCAAAAATTAGATGGTTTTATATCTGCAAACAAAGGAAAGACTATGAGCTGGGATAAGATTACGGAGCAGCAGAATTCAGCATCTGCTAATATTGACGAAAATTCAACCTTGGAAATACTGAGCATCATTAATAATGAGGATGCCGGTGTTGCTCTTGCTATCCAAAATAAATTACCTGAAATTGAAGCCTTTATTGATGCTCTAATTCCTAAAATTAGAAGGGGAGGGCGACTATTTTATGTGGGCTCCGGAAGCAGCGGAAGGTTGGGAGTGCTGGATGCAGCTGAATGTCCGCCCACCTTCAGCACCGACCCTGAAATGGTGCAGGGAATTATTGCCGGCGGGTATGACGCCCTGGTGAAATCAATTGAAGGGGCAGAGGATAACCCCGCTGATGGTGCTAAGGCTATTGTAGATTATGGAATAAATTCAGAGGATACAGTTTTAGGAATATCCGCCAGCAGTAGCACCCCCTTTGTTTTGGGTGCTTTGGAAAAAGCCAAGGAAATTGGAGCAATGACAGGACTCTTATTATGTAATAATCCACCAAAATTAGAATATGTTGATTATATAATTTCCATAATTGTAGGACCTGAAGTCATCACCGGCTCAACCCGCATGAAAGCCGGCACCGCTACCAAACTGGTATTGAATATGATTACCACTACCCTTATGGTCAAACTGAATAAAACCTACGGAAATCTCATGGTGGACCTGAAAGCATCCAATGAGAAACTATGGGATAGGGGTACCCGCATTATCCAGCATCTCACGGACCTGAATTATGACGATTCTTTAAAATTATTGCAGTCCGCGGATGGAGAAGTGAAAACAGCTATAGTGATGGAAAAATTGAAAGTGGGTCTGGGGGATGCTCGGGAATATTTGAGTGAGAAAAAAGGGTCACTGAGAAAAGTTTTAGCTGGTAATTCAGATTAAATCTATTTTTCGTTAAGATAGTTACACCAGAATTTACAAAGACACAAAAATTGATGCTGGTTAAATAGAATTGCTGAACTGATGCTATCAATCAACTGCTCCTATGGGCAGTGGTAGCACTCGATCAGTTAACGCTGGGGGCTTTTTTGTTATCAAGACTTTCAAAAATACAGCCATTTTATCGCTTGGTCTGTCTACAGATGGGCACCCCCTTCAGGGGGCTTCTGTTATCGTTTTTACGTTATCTTTCATTCGAGGGAGTCTGTTATAAATTATCCCACCCATCTCCAAGCCCGGAATCACGCTTGAAGCCTGCCATCTCTGCAGCAGGCTGCGTCTCTACAAATACTTTGAATGATTCATTTAATCTATCTTAACTTTCACAGCGCGAATTTCCTTTAAATCTACCCGGGAGGTGGAAAAGGATGAAACAAACCCCCACGGCGTTTTTAGGAATTCCACACTATAAAATATTATGAATAAAATTAAAGCCAAATTATCCGGCAAGAAGGAAATTGCACGCAGTCTAACCCGTCTTGCCCATGAAATAATTGAAAAAAATGATGATCTCAGTCGAATAGCCATTGTGGGTATTCGGACCAGAGGTGATTTCTTAGCCAAGCGACTGCATTCCCAAATTGAAAAATTGGCCGATATTGAAATACCTATCGGCACCCTGGATGTTACCTTCCATCGAGATGATTTCCGTACCAATTTAGGCTCGCCAAAAGTGGGGGCATCCCATATTCTGTTTGAGGTTGATGGGAAAAATATCATTTTAATTGATGATGTGCTCTACACAGGCCGAACTATCCGTGCGGCTATGGACGAAATTTTCACCTATGGCAGACCGGCATCCATTCAATTGGGTATTCTGGTGGATAGAGGCCATAAAGAACTGCCCATTCGTGCGGATTATGTAGGCAAAAATTATCCCACATCCATTAACGAACATATCCATGTGCATGTTGAAGAAGTGGATGGTGAAGATGCTATTCTGCTTATGGAATATGAGGACAGCGAATAGGTGGGCGCTCTTAAAAATAAACATTTAATTGGTTTAGAGCATACTCCTGCCAGAGATATCCAAAAACTCATAGATACCGGCTTCACTTTTCGGGAAGTTTTAGATCGGCCCATCAAAAAAGTACCTTCACTCACAGGTAAAAATATTGTAAACCTCTTTTTTGAGAATTCTACCCGTACCCGAATTTCATTTGAACTTGCAGAAAAGAGATTATCAGCCGATGTAACCAATTTTTCTGCCAGCGCTTCCAGTGTGAGTAAGGGGGAGGGGCTTAAAGATACAGTACAGAATATACATGCCATGAAAATGGACTGTGCCGTTATGCGCCACCCCGTACCAGGGACATGTCTACAATTGAGTAAATTTGTTGATGCTGTTGTGATCAATGCTGGCGATGGAACCCATGAGCATCCCACCCAGGCTTTATTGGATATGATGAGCATCAAGGAAAAATTTGGCAAACTGAAAGGGCTTAAAATCGCCATTGTGGGAGATATACTCCATAGCCGTGTGGCGCTTTCTAATATTTATGGGCTGCAGAAGATGGGAGCAAAGGTAACCCTTTGTGGACCGCCCCATTTAATTCCACGGGGAATACAAGAGTTAGGTGTGTCGGTGAATACTGATATTGATGAAGTCATTGAATGGGCAGATGCCTTGAATGTGCTGCGAATCCAGAGAGAGAGAATGGGAGTGGGAATTATTCCCTCTGTGCGCGAGTACAGGGATTTCTTCGGCATTACACAGGAAAGATTGGATAATCATAAAAAAGAAATTGTTATCATGCACCCGGGGCCTATGAACAGAGGGGTGGAAATTGACAGCTCAGTGGCTGATGGTGACCAGGCCATAATATTGGATCAGGTATTAAATGGAGTAGCCATCCGCATGAGTATTTTATATTTGTTGCTGGGACCGGATGAAGGAGAAGAAAGTTAATGGGAAAATCAATTAATCTAATCATCCTTGAAGGCGGTACTATTTACGACCCTTATAAGAATAAAAAGAAAGCAGGCTCTATATTAATAGAAGATGGTGTTGTAAAAGAGGTTGGGAAAGTAATAACCCCTAATAATGCGCAAAAAATTGATTGTACCGGAAAATTAATTGTCCCGGGCTTGATTGATATTCATGCCCATTTCAGGGAACCCGGGCGAGAGGATAAGGAAACATTAGCCACAGGCGCGAGGGCAGCATTCTCCGGGGGGTTTACACGGGTATGCGTAATGCCCAATACCAATCCTCCTTTAGATTCACCAGAGGCCATTCGTTTTATTATAGAAAAGTCTGCAGATTTGCCCGTAAAGATTTTTCCAATCGGCGCCATAACATTTGGGCAAAAGGGATTAGAGCTTACTGAATTTGGCGAAATGGTGAAGGCTGGTGCCGTTGCAATTTCTGATGACGGCTTGCCGGTGCAGAATGGACAGGTTTTAAGAAATGCCCTGGAATATGCCCAGAAATATGGAATCCCGGTAATTAACCATGCAGAGGATATTCATCTGAGAAATGACGGTGTCATTAATGAAAGCAGCCTTTCAACCCGATTGGGGCTCCCCGGGAATCCTGATATTTCTGAATCGGTAATGGTTCACCGGGATTTGGAGATTGCGGATTATACAGGCGGTACAATTCATGTGCCTCATGTATCCACCAAGCGTTCTGTTGATCTTATCCGGAAGTATAAAAAAATGGGAGTAAATGTTACGGCAGAGGTTACTCCTCATCATATCGGCTTAACGGAAAATAAATTAACAGAGTATGATACCAGCGCAAAAGTAGCGCCCCCCTTACGGACAGAATTAGACAGGAAGGCATTAATAAAGGGATTATTAGATGGTACTATTAATTGCATCGCCACCGATCATGCACCTCATACCATTGAAGAAAAGGAAATGGATTTCATTCATTCTCCCTGTGGCATGATTGGTTTGGAGTCTGCCTTTGGTTTGAGCCATACCGTGCTTACGGAAGCAGGAGCATCAACGGAAAGGGTTGTTCAGTGGTTTACAAAAGGACCTGCAGACATTATGGGGTGGGAGATCGTTCCTTTCCAAATAGGAAAACCAGCGGAAATTGCAATTATCGACTCAAAACAAAAATGGACATTTAAAGAATCTCATATCCAATCTAGGTCAAAAAACAGTCCTATGTTAGGTATGAAATTTACTGGCAGGGTAGTTGGAACAATTTCCGGTAAAAATACTTATGGAAATCTCTTAGATTAATTCTTGACAAAGTAAAATAATTCCTCCTAATTTTACAGGCTGTAATTGCCAGCATAATTAATCATTTCATATTTAAGGATAATTAATGGAAACCACATCAATTCGTGCAGATGAAATAAGCCGTGAATGGTTTATAGTTGATGCAGAAGGACAGACTTTAGGAAGGCTCGCAAGTGAAATTGCTCAGATAATCAGAGGGAAAAAGAAACCCTTTTTCACACCTCACATGGATATGGGCGATTTTGTTGTTGTTGTGAATGCAGAAAAAATAAAGGTAACGGGAAACAAAGAAAGGGATAAAACCTATTTTCGTCATTCTGGTTATCCGGGTGGTGTTACTCAAATCAGTTTGCGGGAGGTTCGTCAGGATTATCCTGAACGGATCATTACAAATGCCGTCAAGGGTATGTTGCCACATAATAGATTGGGAAGGCAGTTGTTAACCCATCTGAAAGTTTATTCTGGGGCTGATCATCCGCATGCAGCCCAGTTGCCCAAAACAATTACATTTAATTAATTAAAGGAAAATAATGCCAAAAAAGAGTGAAAGTTGGTCAGCAATCGGACGGCGGAAGTCATCAGTTGCCCGTGTGCATATGTCAATTGGAAAAGGTACGTTTATTATAAATAAACGCCCTATCGAGAATTATTTTGGAAGAGACACATTAAAAATGGTGATGGGTCAACCACTTGAATTATTGCAGTTAACCGGTAAATATGATATTTCGGCTAAAGTTAATGGTGGTGGTCTTTCAGGTCAAGCAGGTGCAATCCGGTTGGGAATTGCTCGATGTATCGAGAAAATTAACCCCGATAATAGGCCGTCATTAAAACAGGCAGGAATGTTAACTCGTGATAGCAGAGAAGTTGAACGAAAGAAATATGGCCAACCGGGTGCACGCAAAAAATTCCAATTCTCGAAAAGATAAAGATAATAAAAAAGGATTTATGAATCAATTAACTGTAGAAGAATTAATAAAAGCAGGCGCCCATTTTGGGCATCCTACCCATCGCTGGAATCCAAATTATAAGGGTTATATCGCCATGAAGAAAAATGGTGTATATATTATTGATATGGAACAGACCAGTCAATGCATGGTGAAAGCAGCAAAAGAAATAACCAGAATTGTTCGTGAAGGCGGCAATGTTCTTTTTGTTGGTACTAAAAAGCAGGCAAAAGATGCGGTTCAGCAAGCTGCAGACAGATGCAGCATGTATTATATTGTGGAACGCTGGCTCGGTGGAACATTGACTAATTATGGAACCATTAAAAAAAGTATTAAAAGATTATTGATTCTGGAAAAAGAATCATCTGAAATCTACACCAACCTAACTAAAAAAGAGTTAAGTATGCTGGAAAGAGAACGGATAAAATTGGCAGATCTTCATCGGGGCATTAAGGATATGAAGCATTTGCCTAAAGCTCTTGTCTTTGTAGATGGAATCCATGAAAAAATTGCTATTTCTGAAGCTATTAATCTTGGCATCCCAACCTTTGGTATTGTAGATAGTAATACAGATCCCAGGAATATTGATTTTCCAATACCTGCAAATGATGATTCCATGAAAACAATTGGATTAATCGTAAACTATATTGCAGATACCATTATAGAAGCAACTGGTGGCACAGCTCAAATGGATGAGGCTGTTTATACCACCCCGGATTCTGAAACCAGTGAAGAAGAAATAACGGAAGAAAGTTCGGCAGAAGAGAATGCTGGGACTGAACCTGAAAGTGAGCCTGAAGCTGCAGAAGAATCAGCTCAGGCAGAAGAAGAAGTAATTGAGGAAGTTCAAGAAGAAAATCAGGAGTAATTGAAACACATGTCAACAATATCTGCAACAGCAGTAAAAGAATTAAGAGAATTGACCGGAGCTGGAATGATGGACTGTAAAAAAGCTCTTACTGAAGCATCTGGAAATTTAGAGGATGCAATTGATAACCTGCGTAAAACGGGAATTGCAAAAGCGGAAAAAAAATCTGGCAGGTCAGCAAAAGAGGGTCGTGTGTTTCCTTATATCCATCCCGGGTCAAAATTAGGAGTGCTGCTTGAAATTAACTGTGAAACAGACTTTGTAGCAAATACAGATGATTTTAAGGATTTGTGTAAAGATATTTCAATGCATATTGCAGCTTCCGCCCCCATGGCAGTTACTCGAGAAGAAATTCCCTCAGATATATTAACCAGGGAAAAAGCAATATATGCTGATCAGGCTCGTCAAAGTGGTAAGCCTGAAAATATCATTGAAAAAATGACTGAAGGCCGATTAAACAAATTTTATCAAGAAAATGTATTGCTTGAACAGACTTTTGTGAAAGATCCTGATAAAACAGTGAATGATCTTATTACTGGCACCGTAGCAAAATTAGGCGAGAATATAATCGTCTCTAGATTTTCACGCTTTCAGCTTGGTGAAAAGTCCAGTAATTCAGTTCCGGCCGAAAATTAAATTTCAATCATAAATTGCCGAAATTATCTTTTAACCGCATTTTAGTAAAACTTAGCGGAGAAATACTTGCCGGAAAAAAAGGGTTTGGTATCGATCCCGATATAACCAAAGACCTGGCTTTAAAAATTAAAGAGGTTGCAGAAAAGGGAATTCAAGTTGGTATTGTAATTGGCGGAGGAAATATTTTCAGGGGTATCTCAGCAGAATCCAAAGGATTGGACCGCGTTCCTGGTGATTACATTGGAATGATGGCAACAATTATGAATTCAGTTGCACTGCAATCTGCCCTGGAAAGACTTGGGTGTGATACCAGAGTCATGTCCGCTTTATCCATTACTCAATTAGCAGAACCCTATATCCGTAGAAGGGGCATTCGCCACTTGGAAAAAGGCAGAATTGTGATTTTTGCCGGTGGCACTGGAAATCCATATTTCAGTACTGATACAGCTGCAGCCTTGCGAGCAATTGAAATTAATGCAGATGTAATTATCAAAGGCACTAAAGTGGATGGCGTTTATTCTGCAGACCCCGAAATTCACTCCGAAGCTACAAAATATAATACACTTACTTTTAAAGAAGTAATTGAGAAAGAACTGAGAGTCATGGATCTCACTGCGGTCACACTTTGTAAAGAAAATAATCTCCCTATTATCGTGTTTGATATTAAAAGTAAAAATGGATTGGTTGATATTGTCAATTCTGTACCAATTGGTACGACAGTATCCTAAATAGGAGTAATTTAATTATGATAAATGAATTATTTGTAGATGTAAAAGATAGAATGAATAAGGCTGTAGAACACTATCTTCATGAGGTGTCCACTATCAGGACTGGGCGTGCTTCCACTAATATTTTAGATGTGGTTAAGGTAGATTATTACGGTACACCAACACCCTTGAATAATATCGCCCACGTTACAGTACCAGAGGGTCAATTAATTGTTATTCAGCCATTTGATCCAAGTAGTTTAGAAATTATTGAAAAGGCAATAATGAGTTCAGATGTTGGACTTACACCGAATAATGATGGCAGCGTAATACGGTTAAATATTCCCTCCCTAACTGAAGAGAGAAGAAAAGAGCTCGTAAAAGTTGTTCATAAAATTATAGAAGAGGGTAGGGTTGCAGTTAGAAATATTCGGAGGGATGCCAACGATCTTTTAAAAAAGAGTGAAAAAGACCATGATCTTTCTGAGGATAATTTGAAACGTGCTACAGATAATATTCAAGAGATGACGGATGAATATATTAAGAATTTAAATCAAATCCAAGATGCAAAAGAGAAAGATATTATGGATTGAATTTGCCCAGTTTTCATCGAAAGCCCTTCAATTTATTGCGGGGCTTTTTTATTTAGGGTTAGTCTAAATAGCTTTCTATTTCTGACTTGGCAGAAATGATTTCATTTTTATCCAGGTGTAAAATATTTGCGATTTTCTTCACTGTATGATGCTCTAAATAATGGAGTTCACCATCGGCATATGCAACTTCAAATACACAGCTGATAAAATCGAGTTTATCATCGTGGGAGAAATTTTGATTTAATTGAGTACCAAATTGAAATAACCCAGTAGAATTCTTCCATTCTTCATGAGCATTTTGCATTAATGATTTCACAGAAGACTCATCAATGGAGAAAAATTCTTGAAGAATTTCACTAATAGTTATTAATTCCTGCTCTTCTAAAATTTCATCTGCATCTGCCACAGAAAGTAGAATACAGGCTGCTGCCAATTGTGTTTGAGTAGAATCGGTTGTATTTTTCATAGGTGAATTTAAATAAAGTCTAAAATAGTATTCACGATAAATAATTACAATAAAGATTGCCTGCAACTTAAGTAATAGTTTTTTAGAAATAGATGCAAATATTACTTATTTTTATGGTTTTATAATAATTCACAGAGTATGTTTTTTTTCAATTCAATTCTTCTCTGTCCGTAAATTTACCTATCATTTATCTAAGAAAAATAGCATAATGAAAATTATAAAAGTATTTCCAGATAGTTTAGGCGAAACCATTGGTATTCAACCGGGAGACAGATTATTGAAAATCAATGGAAAACGTGTACAGGACGAAATTGATTATCAATTCCGCATAACGGAAGAGATACTTACATTAGATTTCGAAATTTCCGGTCGTTTGGAAAAAGTGGAAATCGAAAAAGAGTATGATGATGATTTAGGTGTTGAATTTGAAGAAATGAAAATCCGCAGTTGTGCTAATGACTGTGTTTTCTGCTTTGTGGATCAAAATCCTCCCGGAATGCGGGAAGGGATGTATTTTCGGGATGGGGATTATCGCATGTCTTATCTTCATGGTCATTATATTACCATGACCAATATGGGGCAAAATGAACTGAATCGTATTGTAGAACAGCGATTATCTCCCCTTTATATTTCAGTACATGTGACCGATATTCAGCAAAGGCAAAAGCTGTTTCTGTATAAAAAGGATGATGGGCTGCTTGAAAAGTTGGAATTCCTCACCAGCAATGGAATTGAACTGCATACGCAGATTGTTTTAATGCCTGATTTGAACGATGGTGATTACCTGATAAAAACGTTGGCAGATTTATACCAATTTTATCCCACTTTGAACTCTTGCACCATTGTACCAGTTGGTCTCACGGGTCACCGAAAGGGATTGATGGAAATTCAATCTGTTGATCCCCAATATGCTAAAAAATTATTAAATGAAATTCCTCATTTGAGAAAACAATTTCCAGGTGGAAAATCGCCTTTTCTTCTCTACTCTGATGAATGGTTTATTTTGGCAGATCAACCTTTCCCACCACTATCTGATTATGGCGGCTTAGATTTGGCTGAAAATGGAGTGGGGCAGGTACGGCAATTCCTGACTTTGTTTGAAGAAGAATCTCTAAAATTTCCCAATGAACTAAATGTTGAAACCAATATCACTATGGCCACGGGAACATTGATTTATGAGACCTTCCAAAAAGAAGTTCTTCCCGTTTTGAATCAAATTAAAAACCTCACCGTTACCCTTTGTCCCATTATCAATAACTTTTACGGAGAGTCTGTCACAGTTACGGGTTTGTTGACAGGTACGGATATTATTAAACAATTAGCTTCTGAAAAATTGGGTGATGCTGTTTGGATGAGTCATCGTATTTTAAATGATGAAGGTACATTAACATTGGATAATTTGACCCTGGAAGAAATTTCAACTGCAATTGATTGTCCGTTGCAATTGAGTAATGATAGTTTTTTAACACTTTTAAATAATTTAAATCATGCCTAACCCCACCATTGCAATTTTAGGCAAGCCCAATGTAGGCAAATCCACATTGTTTAATCGGTTGGTAGGAAGTGGACATTCCATTGTGTCCCCTGAAGAAGGTGTTACCCGGGATCGGATTTATGGTAGATTTGATTGGTGCGGGAGAGAATTTAATTTAATTGACACCGGTGGATATATTCCTTCATCAGAAGATATTATTGAAAACCATGTGAGGCTGCAGGCTGAAATTGCTTCACATGAAGCTGATCTGGTAATTTTATTGGTTGATGGTCGCTCTCCCATTACATCATCAGATCAGTATTTAGCACAAAAAATACAAAAATCTGAAAAACCCTATATTCTGGCAGTAAATAAAATTGATGAACTAAAGATGGAAGAATCTGCCTTTGACTTTTATGAATTGGGGTTGGGAGAATTTTATACTTTATCTGCACAAAATAATCGCAGTGTAGGGGATATGCTGGATGGGGTTGTGGAAAAACTTCCTGAGAAAGATTTTACGGATGAGCATATGAAAGATTGTGTTAATTTGGCCATCGTAGGCATGCCTAATGTAGGCAAGAGTTCCCTCATGAATGGACTGCTACAAGAGGAGAAATCTATTGTAACACCAATAGCTGGGACAACTAGAGATTCTATTGATTCCTTTTTACGCTATAATAAACAGGATTTCCGTCTTATTGATACTGCCGGTCTGCGCAAAAAATCAAAAATCACCGGTGATATAGAATTCTACAGCACCGTTCGAACTTATAGAGTCATTCAGGATTGCGATTTAGCAGCCGTTCTTATTGATGCAGATAAGGGCTTTAATAATCAGGATAAGGATATCATCCGTTATGTCATAGATTCTGGAAAAGGATTGGTGATTGTTGTAAATAAATGGGATTTACTGGAGAAAGATACCCACACCCAAAAAGAGTATCGCCTTGATATTATTGAAGAGTATCCCATGTTGGAATATTATCCCATATTATTTATTTCGGTTGCCCATAATTTACGGACAAGGGAAGTATTAAAAATTTCTCTGGAAATATATAAAGAACGCCAACGGAAACTGAAAACAGCAGAATTTAATGAATTTATTAAAAAGGCTATGGCATATCATTCACCGCCGATTATAAATGGGAAAAATATCACAATAAAATATGGAGCCCAGGTACACCATTCACCCCCCATATTTGCGTTATTTTCAAATCATCCCAACGATATTCCAGTGCAGTATAAACGCTATCTGGAAAATAGCCTTCGTGACAGATTTGGATTTAATGGCGTCCCTATAAAAATATCCTTCAGAGAAAATAAGTGAAAAATATCATCCTGCTTGGCATACTATTTTTGTCATTGGTTTTTGCACGTAGGGATTGTCTTCAATTTGCCCCCAGAGATGTGCTTGGCAGAACCATGAGACCAGATAAAGATACGTTGGCAATTTCTCCATCAGGGCATTTTTATATTCATTTTGACACCACTGGATCTGCAGCGCCTGATTTAACAGATAGCGATGGAAATGGTATTCCTGATTATGTAGATGAAGTGGGAATAATTGCGGATTCTGCCCGTCATGTTTTGGTAAATATAATGGAATGGGTGGAGGAACCATTCGATGGAGAAGGCGGATATGATATTTATATTATGAGTTATGCTGCCGGTGTTTATGGCTACAATTATAAGGAAAATGGGAACACCTCCTATCTCCAAATTGATAATGACTATGTGGGATTTAATTCTAAATTTGATCTTGATCCCCTTGAAATTATGCGAATAACAGTGGGGCATGAATTTTTTCATGCCATTCAATGGGGGTATGAAGAAAATTTGGGTTCGAATAAATATTTTTATGAAATGACATCCATGTGGTTTGAAGATATCCTCATCCCGGATGGAAATGACTATTTGGATGGCTGGGCAGATGATTTATTAGATGACCCTTCAGCAGATATTGATGATACAGGCAATGGCTATGAACTGGCACTCTTTGGGCATTATCTAAGCAGTTTTCTTGACCCTAAGGGAATTGATACTGCCAAGAATAGTACCATTATCAGAGAAATGTGGGAAAGATACGGAAGCACTAATTCCAATGCCTTTTATGCTGTGGAATATGTGCTGGAAAACAACTATGATATTTCTTTCATTGAAACTTGGATAGATTTTATCAGTCGAAATTTATATAATGGCATATACGAAAATATGGACAATCCATTTTATTATTATATTGATCAATCTATAGTTGACCCAATCCGTACAACAACCACCTTACTTTTAGACAGCGCGGACTTTGAATTAGAATTGGATAATAAATCAGCAGCCATTGAATCTTTCCGGATTGGAAGTATGGAATCAATATTTACAATTGAGCATGGTGGGGAGAATTATTCTGGTAGGGTGGCAATAGTATCAAGTAATAAGCCCGAACTCAATAATTTATTTTGGGGAAGTGACACTACTCTTGATGAATCTTATTCGGATGTAAAAGTTCATTTTATTTACGGGATAGATGGGTCATCCGTCACTTTTCTTATTGAAATTACTGCCCATACGGTGCCCCTGCCTCCGTCAAATCTCATGGCAGTTGCGGCTCAGGATAGCATTATACTATCCTGGATTCCCTCTCCCGGTCCGGGTGAAGATTGGTCCTATGTGATATATCGAGAAGGAGATTCGGTTGGTATATCAATTGACACAAATTATGTAGATAAACAGAGTATAGAGGTCGGTCTGCCTTATACATATAAAGTCACCTGTCGTAATGACATTGGAGAATCTAATCCCTCAAGCACCATTACAGTTACGAGTTGGCCAGATGAAGAAAATGTATTAAGTTCTAAAATTATGAATATATATCCCAATCCCATTAGACAGACCCAAGAGCTCATCATATTGTATGCATTAGATTCAGATTATTCAAATCCAATAATTGATCTCATTAATATAAGGGGGGAAGTAGTGAATAGCATTAAATTGTCTTCATTTGCCCAGGGGTGGCATAGGGAAAACATTCATCACGTACTAAATAATAATCCTTCATCAGGGATATATTTTATCCGTCTCAATCCTGAAAAAGTCACTGGACAAGCAGTGAGAATTACCATTTTAAATTAATGGAGGAGGTTACCCTCTCTTCAAAATCAGAGGGAAGATACAGTGAAAAGGGATCCACATTTTCTGCCTTAGCCATACCCGTTTCTGATGTTGCAGAGGTAAAAACAAATTTACAGCAATTAAAAGAACAATTTCCAGATGCGAGCCATATCTGTTATGGCTACCGGGTAAAAGAAAATGACCGTTTAGATGAATTTTCTACAGATGCCGGTGAACCAAAAGGAAGCTCTGGAATCCCCATATTAAATGTCTTAAAACGAAAGCATTTAGTGAATGTGGTCATATTTGTCATCCGTTATTTTGGTGGCAGCAAATTGGGTATTCCCGGGCTGATCCATGCCTATGGCAGGGCAGCTGAAAATGCTATTGAAACAGGAAATCTAAAAAAATGGATATTATATCAACAAATATCCATCTGTTACAATTATGATCTTCAAAAGAAGGTGGATTCGTTACTTCAGCAGTTTGCAATAAATATTATAAAAATAGAATTTGGTGAATCAATAAAAACGGATATGGAAGTAGAGATTGAAATTACTGAAGCCTTAGCTCAAGATTTACGTGAAATTTCAAACGGTGCAATCAGAATGAAACAAATATCCTAGCCAGTTTTTTACAATCTGGCAGGTTGTCATAGCTGAATTAATTGATTATTGGGTCTCGCACACCTGCCTGGTCAAATCCTCTGGCTCGCAGGGCACATGAATCACATTCACCGCAAGGAACATCTTCATTCTTATAACAACTCCAGGTGAAATGGAGGGGAGCATTTAGGGCAATCCCTTTCTCCACAATTTCTTTTTTTGACAAATTAATGAGGGGAGTAATAATTTTGATTTTTGTTCTAGGCTTGGTACCTCTGTCAATTGCCCGTTCAAAGGCATCGAAAAAGGACCGCCTGCAATCCGGGTAGCCGGAGGAGTCATCTTCCACTGCACCAAAATAAATAGCCTCTGCACCAATTACTTCCGCCCAGCTCACCGCTGCTGACAGGATGTTAGCATTCCGAAACGGGACATAGGAGATGGGAATATCTTCATTCTCTAAATCTGCGGCGGGAACCTCAATATTTTCATCCGTCAGGCAAGAAGCACCGATGTCAGCAAGGTGGGAGATATCCACCACTAATTTTTGGTCCACTTGGTAGTGATCGGCAATTTTGTTAAATGCTGTTAACTCTCGGGACTCAGTTCGTTGTCCATAATTAATGTGCAGAAATACTGGTTGGTACTCATCTTTTATGGCCGCAGCCGCTGTAACACAGCTATCCATTCCACCGGAAACCAATATGATAGCAATTTTCAATTAATAAATACTATTAATTCCGAAACACGTAATCCAAATTCTGGTTGGTGAGTTTGTCGAACCCAAATCCCTAAACCCCTTTCTCTTCCGGACTCCAAATCATCTTATGCATTTGCATTTGCATCCTTACAGGCAGGTTATCAGCCAATATCCATTCCACAATTAACTGAGGGTCAATTTCTCCAAAGGTGGGAGAAAATAATAATGTGCATATTTTGTCTAGGGAATATTCTGTAATTTTATCTTTTGCCCAATCAAAATCTTCACGGTTGCCAATGACAAATTTTACTTCATCATGACCCTGAAGATCATCCACAATGGACCACAGATTCTTCTTTTCCATTTTGCTGCTGGGACATTTAAAGTCCACTATTTTAATAACCTTTTTGGGTACATCAGAAATAGAAAGCGATCCGCCTGTCTCTAACATTACCTCGTAATTACTATTGATCAATTCATGCAGCAGATCAATACATTCTTCCTGAAACAGGGGTTCGCCGCCAGTGACTTCTACCAAATTGCAGTCCCATTGTTGGATTTCACTTATGATCTGAGCAATTTTCATATCCTTACCTTCATAAAAGGCATATTCGGTGTCACAATAACTGCAGCGCAAATTACAATAGGTAAGTCGAATAAAAATACAGGGTCGTCCCGTGTGAGTGGACTCACCCTGAACCGAGTAATAAATCTCATTTATCTTCAGTGCCATGGGGAAAATTTATCTAAGTAATTATCCCACTTTTCACAATTCCCGATCCTTCACGGGAGCAGGTGGTGATGAGCGAATTACAGTCAACCCCTTTATTATTAAATGCGGCTACCATAGCAGATTCAATTTTCACAGCAGTATTTTGTGTGTTGGTTATGGCAAAAACGGTGGGACCAGAACCTGAAATAGTCATTCCATGGGCACCGGCATCCAGGGCAGCTTCTTTTGCTTCGGGAAATCCCGGTATGAGAGTTGACCGGGTGGGCTCGATAATATAATCAAATAAATTATCTTTGAGTAAATTATAGTCATTTTTACAAAAGGCGGCGGTAATACTTGCTGTATTGGCCAGATTAACCACAAAATCTGATAAGGTAACATTCTCAGGGAGTATTTTACGAGAATCCTTGGTGAGGATTTTAACTTTTGGCATTACCAGAATAATGATGAGATCAGAAATAATTCCCAATGGCGTAACTTCTAATGGGTGTAGTGACCGAGTAAGGGTAGCGCCTCCATAAATTGCAGGTGCAACATTATCAGCAAAGTATCCACCACTAACAGAATATTCACCTGCCATAGCTGCTTCAAGTACTTTTTCTTTAGAAAGCGAATTTCCAAACAGGCAATTAACAGCATTGGCACCTGCAACCGCTGATGCAGCACTGCTGCCCAGTCCACTACCAGACGGCATACCTTTGGTAATGGTGAGTGCCACACCATTGGTGATATTCATGAGTTTCAGTGCTTTTTGGGCAGCGATTCCAGCCGTATTTTTATCCGGATTAGTTGAAATGTCGTGATCTGCCTCTAAAACTGCTTCAATTATTAATTCATTTCCGGGGATTTCTCTGGCTTCTACAATATCACCTATCCCTTTAATGGCAAGTCCCAATACGTCAAATCCCGGGCCAATATTACCAATGGTTGCTGGTGCAAATACTCTTACTGATTTCATAAATTTAAAACACTTTCCAGATTTTTTAAATTGGGAGGAATGGTATGGGTTTGATTTGCATATTGATTTACACTGTTTTTATGGTACTCAACGGATGTATTTGAAAATTTACTGCCATGAGCGGTGAGAATGACAACCACATCCTCATTTTCTTTAATGACTCCATCTCTATTCAGTTTCATTGCTCCAGCTACAGCTACGGAACTATTGGGACAAATAGAAATTCCCAATCGGTCAATTTGTGCTTTCCAGTCCATTAATTCTTTTTCAGATACAGCCTCAACAACTCCGTCAAAATGTTTCAGCTCCCGTATTGCTTTCTTATAACTCACAGGGTCACCAATCTGAATTGCTGAGGCTTTAGTTGGTTTTGCTTTCTGCGGTACTAATTTAGTATATCCATTTTTAAAACTCTCAAACAATGGTGATGCTCCTTCCGTTTGGATACCTGCTAAACGAGGTAGTTTATCAATGATACCCAATTCGTATAATTCTCGTAATCCTTTTCCCAGAGCCGAAATATTACCGGCATTGCCAACAGGGATCACAAACCAGTCCGGAACCTGCCAATTCAGCTGGTGCAGGGTTTCAATGCCGATGGCTTTCTGCCCTTCAATACGGACGGGATTCATGGAATTCAAGAGGTATATCTTATGCTTTTGCGTTAGTTCCTGCACCAGATTCATGCAGCCGTCAAAATCTGTTTCAATGCCAATGGTGAGGGCACCAAATGAAATGGACTGAGCCAGCTGTTCAGGTGAAATTTTACCTTTGGGAAGTAGAACAATACCTTTCATATTTGGGGCAGCGGCAGCGTAGGCTGCCATAGCGGCAGAGGTATCTCCGGTTGAGGCACAGATAACATTTTCACAACCTAAATGATTTGCCCAGGAAACACCAGCTACCATTCCCCTATCTTTAAAACTCAAAGTGGGGTTCAAACCCTCATGTTTTAACTTAATGCTTTTAAAACGGGGAATTGAATGGGTTACATCATAAAGCGGGGTATCACCTTCAAATAGAGTTATAAGCTTATCTTCAGGGAGAGAAGGAAATAACACTGCTTGATAGCGCCGGAAAGCGATATCAGCCATCTGACCATCTAAAGACTTTCTCCAGTTATTTGGATTTGGTATGGATTGGGATAAATCATGAATAACTTCCAGCAGGTCACCACATTCACAGCGGTAACGGATTTCCTGAATATCGTATTCTTTATTACAATAAATACATTTAAAAATGGATAATGCCATTTTAATTGTTACACATTCAATGTTTCCATAAACTCTACTGCGTTCATCTCTTCACAGTTGAAAATAGTTTCTTTCAATTGTTTTTTTGCAGAAGCATCAAATTTATCGCCTGCCAGTGAATTAAACTTATTTTCTAGATCATCCATGGTCATAGGCTCCCTGGGATCACCTTTCGGATATTCCAGGTATTCTTCAAACATTCTGCCATCATTGGTAGTGACCACAACCCTGGATGGCTGTTTAGCTGGGAACATCTTTTCAAATTCCTGTGAGGGTTCTCCAATTATTTTATCAATGACCTCATAAATCCGTGGATCATTTAGTTTTTCATCTGAAAATGAATCGGTGGTTATTTTCTTATCTACCATAGCCACGGCCATACAATAGGGCAGGGAGTGATCTGCCGTTTCCCGTGATTCCGGCCGGTATTTGGTGGGGTCAAAAAGGATATCATATGCCTGTGCAAAGCAGGTCACTTTAACCTCTTTAATATCCGAATATTCCAGGTTATTTCCAATCATAGCATTGAGTACACAAGAGAGGTGGGTGTGGGTTAGGGCTTCGGTGGGGAAGGCTTTCATGCTGCATTCCATAATTTTATAGCTGTCTCCCAATCCCCCCACTAGAGCATCAATATCCCAACTCCATGAGGAAACACCATCACGGCCTTCCATATCTGTTGGTTTCAATGATTCGTCTTTTGCATTCCAGCCAATGAAGGTATCCATGAAACCTTCTTTTCCCTCAAATACCTTCTCAGTACCGGAAAATCCTTTTTGAGCCATGAGTGCTGCAAATACGCCAGATTGTACTGCCATTGGGTCAACGGTATTTTTCATCATGGTAAGTTTACCCGCGGTGGGACAGCCAATGGTATGATTATGACAGCCACTGATTCCAATGGCATGCACCATTTCATCAACCGTTAAGCCTAAGAGTTTACCGGCCACTATAGGTGAAACAAATTGGGTGAGAGTGGCATGATGCCATTTCCTTTCCCGCACACCTGGTTTGGCAAAGAGGCAGAGGCGCTGCTCAAATTCATATGCCAAAACGATGGCAACGATGACATCCTTCATATTGGTATTTACCAGTTCTCCAACAGCCCAAGCTGCAGGAATAATATCTGATGGATGGGAAGGGTCATCTTTCCAGTAAATATCATTAAAATCCAATGCTCGTACCATAAGAGAATTAATAAGAGTTGCATTTACAGCTGGAAGTTTATCACCAAATCCCAGAACGGTGGCGTCACCTTTTCCGCCTATATCAATGTAAATATCCCGAATGATATTCAAGTCTTTTGTATGATACCCGCCATAGGCGCAGCCAATGGAATCGTACATATAACGCTTTACCTCATTAACAACCTCTTCTGGAAGGTCTGCAAATTTTAGTGAAACTGCAAATTCAGCCATTTGTCTTGAAATTGATTTATTCATTTATTTCCTTATAATTTTGCAATAATGGCATCAGCCATTTCTGTCGTAGAAGCAGCCCCTTTTTCAACTACATCGGCTTTTCCCGTCATTTTAGCCATATCATAGGTTTTTACTTTTCCTTCTGATACCACCTTCGACACTGCTTTTCTTATTTTTTTAGCAATTTCCTGCTCATCAATAAAATCCAGCATCATGCAGGATGATTCAACCATGGCAATTGGGTTTACTATGGAAACAGGGTAGTCTGCATATTTAGGTGCGCTGCCGTGCGTAGGTTCGAAAACACCAATGCCAGTTTCTGGATTATATTGGGCGCTGCAGGCAAATCCCAGTCCGCCGATGAGCCCGGCAAAGCCGTCAGAGACAATATCGCCAAACATATTGCCTGCTACAATAACACCGTAATTTTCCGGGTTCTTAGTAAGCCACATCATCTGGGCATCAATATTGGTATTCCACAGTTCAATTTCCGGAAAATCAGCTTTTTGCATCTCTTGCGCCATTTTGCACATCATACCTGAAGTTTCTCGAATTACATTTGGTTTTTCACAGACAGTGACTGATTTATATCCATTATTTTTAGCATGTTCAAAGGCAGCACGGAGAATTCTCTCTGTATATTTCTTAGTAAAGATTCTGGTGGAAACCGAAACCTCCTCAACCGGTGCATCACCAAAATTCTGTCTAAATTTAGGATGAGTCATAAGCGCATCATATACTTGTTTTGGCGGATTACTCCATTCTACTCCGCCGTAGAGACCTTCGGTATTCTGCCGGAAAATAGCCACATCAACTTCCGGTTCCTGGATTGAATCATTGGGGCCGCGGCGAATAAAGTTTAAGGGGTTGCCTTTGTAAGTTCGGCAGGGACGTAGGCAAATATCCAATCCGAAATGCTGGCGAAGTCCCACAATGGGGCTGGAATAGACCAAGCCTTTCTCCTGAAGTTCAGGAGAAAGCTCATTAAATGCTTCATCCTTGGGTTTGGATGTAATGGCGCCGAACAGACCGATTTTATGTTCAGCGATAAGATCAAGTGTACGCTGGGGCAGGGGATTACCTTCACTGCGCCAGAATTCCCAGCCGATATCTCCTTCTACATAATTTGCTTCAAATCCAGCGGCATCCAGTACCTTGATAGCTTCATCTAATACTACTTTTCCGATACCATCTCCCGGCATGGCTACTATGGTTCTTTTTGACATAAAACTCCTAATTATTTATTTTTAATAAAAAACGATTATAATAATCTAGTCTTTGTTAATTCGCTCCTTCACCCAGTTTTCCAACCCTTTAGTAAGAATCAGTTCCTGGGCAGCAGTGCCAACCGGATTGATTGGATACTTCTTGCCCCCAATGCTTATTTTACAATTTTTGAAATCTACCTGCATTTTCCATTCCGTTTTAACTGATAATTTAGTTTCTCCAAATTCTGATTTTAGATCGGCTAATAACTCCGGGACCTCAATAACTAGGAATCCATTATTAATGGCGTTTCGTTTATAGGTTTGACTGAATGAGCCAGCCATCACCATTTGGATGCCTCTATACATTAGGGAAGTGATTGCCTGCTCCCGGGAGGAGCCGGTACCAAAATTATAACCCCCAACGATAATATCTCCCTTCTCCACAATCTTCTCAAATTCTGGATCATAATTTTCCATTACAACTTTTGCCATTTGCTCAGGAGTAAAATCATCAATATATGTATATTTGCCGGGATAAATTCCGTCCGTATTCAGATTATCCTGATAGCAAAAAATAATTTCACCCTCTAATAATTCAGGAAAACCTTCCAATAATCTAACACTGCCTTCTCCGGTTTCAGGTTTTTCATTTACAGTAATTTGTCCATCTGGAGCGCTATTTTCAAATTCAAAGGGAGGAGCTATTTTCCCGGCAATGGCAGATGCCGCCACCACAGAGGGGGATGCCAGGTAAGCTTCAGCAGTGGGATCTCCCATTCTACCCTTAAAATTTCGGTTGGTGGCAGAAATACCCACCTCACCGGGTCCCAGCAACCCAACGCCCAACCCAATACAGGGACCACATCCTGGCGGTAGGGGAGTGGCTCCGGCATCTACAAGCGTCTGCCAATCACCCCTGGTTTCACTTTCTGCTTGTACTTCACTGGATGCTGCTGCAATATAAAATTCTACTCCTGCTGCAACCTTTTGCCCTTTAATCACTTTTGCAGCTTCAGCCAGATCCTGAACCCGGCTGTTCACACAGCTTACAAGATAGGCTTTATCAATTTTGATATTTTTACCTACGGCATCATATAAACTGGTCATTATCTTAACATGATTGGGGCCGGATATATGGGGGCTTACCGAGCCTAGGTCCAACCTGATTTCTTTGGTATAAAAGGCTCCGCTATCTGCTTTGAGTGGATTGGTTATTAATCTTTCAATTCTGACATGATTAATTCGGGGATGACTGCCATTTTCTCCATCATTATCAGAGGGTACACCTTCTAATCCACGCTTGCTGATAAATTCTGCCCTATTCTTAAGCCAGTTGGCAGTGATTTCATCGCTGGGAAATACTCCTGCCAAAGCTCCCCACTCCGTGGTCATATTGGCAATGGTTAGTCTTTCATCAATACTTAAATATGCGATTCCATCTCCAATAAACTCCAGTACATGGTTTAATACTTCATCATTGTTAAACAGGCCGCATAGAGTAATGATGATATCTTTGCCGGTTACACCTTTGCGTAGTTTACCGATCAGCTCCACTTTGGTAATGGGAGGGACCTGCCACCAAGTCCGTCCGGTTGCCCAGAGTGCAGCAGCATCCGTTCGCACAACGGGTGTCCCCAGACATCCCAATCCGCCATACATATTAGAGTGGCTGTCAGACGCCACGGCTAAGGTCCCAGGCCAGGCATAGCCTTCCTCACACATAATTTGATGACCTATACCTCTACCAGCAGGATAGAAGTCAACTCCCATTTCCTTACCAAATGCTTCAATTCCGGCATATTTTTTTAGATTCGTTTCGGATTTATCCTGCACATTATGGTCCAGTGTGAACACAGGCTGCCGTGGATTGGCCATCTTACTGGCACCGATGGCTTTGAATTTTCCCATCACTGCGCCGGTATTATCATGGGTCATCACATGGGCTGGTTGTATGGATATAAAATCACCAGATTTTACTACATGCCCAGGTTCTAATCCCACTGCATGTTGCTGTACTATTTTTTCAATAAGTGTTTGAGTCATATTTTTCTTTAACCACTAATTTCACGAATTACACGAATGCAAAAACCATATTAGTGAAAATCCGTGTCAATTCGTGGTTTATTATGCTTTAAAAGGTTCAAAGGATACGAAGTCTGCATGATGTACGATTATGGATTCCACAGTCCGTTTGCCTAAATCACCTTCCTTAGAATGAGTGCCGATAATATGTTGAACTTCTGGGGGTAAACCGAATCGGGCGGCAATGGCTACACCGCTGAATGGATGCCGGACGATCTTACCATAATCACTGGTAGTTAGTTTCCCTTCTACAATTTCATATTCAAGTAATTTTCCAATATCTATGAGAATGGCGCCAGAAATCAATACATCCATATTCACCTTGATTTCATCACCAAAATTAGCCATCATTTTTTTAGCCATATCCACCGCCAGTTGAACGCATGTCCGTTTGTGATTCATAAATGAAATATTGCAGTCCTTAATGAGCAATGAAAAGGGAATTTCCTCTAAATCCTTTGGCTCTAATGGACTGTTCTCAATGGCATATACCCATGCGTCCAGGGTTTTGTTTCGCAAGCCTTCATCTTTAATCCAATTAATTTCTGGCCAAATTTTAAAAACTTTGTCTTTCATTTTATCCTTTCTATGCCCATGAAAAATATGAAATTTATGAAAATATTATGAGCTTCTTATTTTTTGTTTATTTAGCGGTTCACTTTAAATATAGAATCTAACACCGTTCCATCCACCCATTTAACTACGCCTACCACTTCATCAGAAAAAATTGGTTTATCTAATGGAGCGCCGACTAAATCATCAACTTCTTCCTTAATCTCTTCGATCCTGCGAATGGGTAAACCGCTTCTCTTGGTCGCCTTAATGAGATCTTCACGCCGGGGATTTATTGCAATTCCTCTTTCTGTTACAATTACATCTATGAGTTCGCCAGGTCCCACCAAGGTAGTGACTTCATCTACAATAATAGGGATTCTATTTCTAAAGGATGGAATAGGTAGAATAGTGCATTTACTGGAAAGGCAATTCTGCCAGCCGCCAATACCGTGCAGCATTTGTCCATCAGAATGGGTGACAACATTGGCATTAAAATTGATGTCCACTTCAGTGGCTCCTAAAACGACAGCATCCAGCATGGAGGCAAAATTCCCCTTTCCATGCCAATTATAACTGGTGAAGGGGGAAGTATTCACATGACCGGAATTTTCCCGCATGGAGCGCACACCTTCTAAATCAAAAGTCTGGCCATCCAGAATATAATCGGTTAATCCTTCTTCAAGCATCTCAACCAGGTATTTGGTAGAGCCACCCCGGATAAATCGAGCCTTGATACCTGCCTCAATCATCATTTCTTTTAAATAAATGGCAAAGGCAAGAGCGGTACCGCCAGCGCCGGACTGGAAGCTGAAACCAGCTTTCATAATGCCGGCAGCCTGGACAAATTTAGCGGTAAGTTCAGCAATATACAAACGATCTGGGGATTTGGTAAGAAGAGTTGTCCCGGATACAATTTTGTCAGGATCACCAATTTTATCCATCACCACCACATAGTCTACATTATTTCCTTGTATTTGCCAGGGGATACAAGGGAAGTCCACCAAATTATCGGTAACCACTATTATTTTATCAGCATAGAGGGAGTCCACCAATCCAAAGCCTAACAAGCCGCAGGCTGAGGGACCTCTGTCACCAGTGCAGTTGCCAAAGGGATCTGCAGTGGGAGCCGCTATTACGGCAACATCAATATGGACTTCACCATCCTGAACTGATTGCCAACGCCCGCCGTGGGATCGAAGAACAGCCAATCCGTTCATTTTACCATCGGAGGCATATTTCCCAAGAGGTCCATTCATGGAGCCTTCAATATGGCTAATGACTCCATTTTCCATGTGCTTAATCATGGGTTCATGGCAAGGGAATGAAGCTGAGGGGAACCAGCGTAATTTCTTTTTCCCCATTTTAGCCAATATATCAAAGATCTGATTCATTACCAGGTCACCATTGCGAAAATGATGATGATTGGAAATGGTCATTCCATTTTTGATATTACACTTATCAAGGGCTTCCTTAAGGGAAGAAACTACTTTATCTCCAGAGGATGGAAAATCTTGGCAGGTTCGGATAGGAGGAGCCGCTTTAACTCCATTTGGTGAATGTTTACCAATACCTTTAAAGGGAATTGATTTAACACCATTTACTATGGTGGGTACCATTCTTCCGGCTTTGTTTTTAATTAATTTGAGTTTCTGTCCCATAGATGTTTTACCACTGAGACCACAGAGAACACAGAGGAAAAGAAATAATAAAAAATCTCAGTATCTCAGAATCTCTGCGGTTCAATTTTTCTTCCAATTTTTATTGAGTAACTTTGTAGAAATTGCTAATTCCACAGTATGTAAAGCCCGTTTCACTACTGGCGGATCTATCATTTTACTGCCCAGCGACACCACACCTAACCCTTTTGTTTCTGCCTCATCAAATGCCAAAACAACCTTTTTAGCTTTTTCAATTTCAGATATAGTAGGAGCAAACTCTTCATGAATGGGTCTAATCTGCCGGGGATGGATGCAGCCCTTGCCATCAAAGCCTAATTCTTTGGCCTCTTGTACAGACGACCTCAATCCCTCATCATCACCCACATCACTGAAAACTGTGTCAATTGCCTGTATCCCAGCAGATCGGGCAGCATTTACAACCTGGCTTCTGGCAAATAAGGATTCCCTGCCCTGATTCGTCCGTTGTACGCCGATGTCGGCAGTGTAATCTTCTAATCCGATTGCTATGGCTACATTATTTTTACTGGCTTTGGCAATTTCTAAACTATTTAGTATCCCCTTTGCACTTTCCAGGATGGGCATGAGATAGACCGGTTCTTTTCTACCACAATCCTTTCTGATATTCTGGATTTTATCATCCACTGCTTTTAGCTGTTTGGCATTTTCCACTTTTGGTACCAAAATGAGGTGCACATTATGTGGAATGATCGCTTCTAAATCTTTCAATCCCAATTTCCCCTGGTTAATTCGTACCATCCGCTCTGCACCGAAAAAATCAAGTGTCATCAGGGCATTCCGTACAATTAAGCGGGCGGCATCCTTTTCCGAGGGCGTCACGGAATCCTCCAAATCAAGAATTACCGCATCTGGTTTATGAATTCCGGCATTGAGCATGAGTTTTGCCTGGTTACCGGGAAGATACAGACGGCTCCGACGGAAGCGATCTCTTGCAGATTTATAATGAACATGTTTGTTGAAGAGTGGAAGAGATTCGTTTATAGTGCCGGGGTGAGCTGCTTTTATTACAGCCTCAATTCGTGCTTGAAGGACAAAATACTGTCCACCATTATCAAATACAGAAAGTTTTCCATGTTTTATTTTCAGGTCAGTAAGCGATTTTTGAGAAGTACTTTCTAATTTTGAAAGGTGGAGAACCTTGGTTTTAGATTGGATATCAATATTGATTCCACCAGAATTTGCAGGCACAAATTCTACAAAAAAATCTGACTTAGTTGTTGGATTTCCGCTGGTGAAATTCTTCTTTGGCATTGATCTCTTGAATGAGTATTAAATAATAATGAAAATTAAGATGTGAAAGTTAATGTATTCTAATTGCATTGACCTTACAATATTTCTGATGAAAATAAATAGGATTTTTATTTCTTTTAGATTTAATCTTTGAGTAAACTACGGGGTCAATCAAGGTATAAAATGGAGTAGAATATGAAGTATTTTTCAATTATATATTATAGTGTCTTAATGGTATCATTGTCATTTATGGCAGAACATCCTGAACATCCTGAACACCCAGAGCACCCGGAGCATCCAAGTAAAAAGACCTCCCAAATTTCTGCGCAGGCTGTTGGAAAGGCTGTGGCTGAATTTATAGCAAGTGATGCAAAATTAAAAGGAGGTAAATTCATGGTGTTTGATGGATCTGCTAAAGAAGTACTGCAGCTGGATCTACTTAAAATTCACATGGATAAACTCACCGGCTTAGGAAATGATTCCTATTTTGCCTGTGCTGACTTTAAGGCTTCAAATGGGAAGGTCTACGACTTGGATATTTTCATGAATGGCGAATCAACCGATGACTTAGCTGTGACGGAAATTTCTGTTCATAAGGAAGATGGGGTAGAACGCTATGGCTGGCAGGAAAATAGTGGAGTTTGGGTAAAAGTGAATAAATAAATCTGTAAAACGTAAATAGTTAATAGAATGTAAGTTAGCAAGCAATTACGTTTTAATAATTACATATTTTATCCTAAATAATAGCACTAACTTTCATTTGATAATGTAATGCCGAAGTAGTACCATAAAATAAACTTGCGGGGGTTCAAATTATTGGAGCCCTACTGTTTATTGGCTGGATTTCGAAAAATAACGTTCATAAAGTACCCTGGTGAAACCGGTTTCCTGACTGTAAATAAGGAAAGAGGTGACCAGAATACTGAATAAAATTACCATATAAACCACCGCTCGTATTTCTATAAAGGTACTCTCTACTTCCATGGGTAGTCCATGTGCATAGGGACTTCTGCCAGCACTGCCGCCGCCAACCCTTTGGGGATAATAAAGGAGATCATGGCTGCCTCACTAATTGGTGTTTCTCTGCTAATCAGCAGTCTGCTTAATAGCAGACGACCGCCATAAATAAGAATGGTTAGTAAAATTCCAATAAACAGGATCTTGGAATTCCCAAATTGAATGGACATCCCTAGAAAAATAAAAAAGAAGGTTTTTACCAGAAATATGACTTCTGAAAAGAGCGTCTTCTCAATACTGGTAAACTCTGTTAAGTGGTCAGCGCCGAACTTCTGCACAATACTGAGGGGAATTTTCTTTGAATTTGCCAATACTACACCAAATATTAAAACTGAAATAGGACCGCTATACCCAAGATTTTCGGATAAGCCATACAGAAGGAAGATAAATGCCAGGGAGGTGAAAATAGTATTGGGGAATTTGCGGATTTTCTCCAAAATTGTTGACCAGATTACAGCGCCCCCAAAACCCACCGCCAGCGACATTGCCATTGTAGCGATAAGATTGGTTCCGATAAATTCCATTAAAGTCTTATGGCCCGCCTGAAAGGTTTTCATTATTCCCAGGGCAATGATAATACTCAGTACATCAGTAATAGCAGATTCTACCACTAAGGTTGATTTTGTATTTTCGGAAAGATCTAACATTCGGACAATGGGAACCACTACTGCTGGTGAAATACTCCCTAAAACTACGCCAATAAAAAGTGCTGGCATGAGGTCATTCCCCATAATGTAATATGCTATTCCGGTGGTAATAAGTACCGTGAAAATAAAAGTTGCCAATGTGAGAACAACACAGTCCTTTAGAGAAGTTTTCAGGGTGTCCAGAGTTAAGTGACTGCCGCCTTCAAACAGCATCAATACCAATGCCACTGCACTGAGCAGGGGACCCACATAGCCGAAATCATCTGGTGATAGGATACCAAATAAAGGACCAATCAGAATTCCAATAAATATCAGGGGCAGAACATCCGGAAATCGAGTGCGTTCAAAAAGTGCTGTAAAAAAATGGGCTGCAAAAATAATGAGTCCCACATAAAATACAAAAGTTGAAATAGTTTCCATTAATTAGATCTTTTTTGATTCTTATAAATTAGACAATTTGGCTGGTATCAGTAAATAATTTTTGAAATTGATTTATAATAACTTAAATTAATTTTATTTTTTTTAATGTGAAGATTAATAAAAAATGTTAAACAATTTAACTTTGAATCTGAACAATTGTGTTTTATTTGGTGAAGCCCTTCTTTAAGTAATTGAATAGCAGAAAAAAGCAAGATCATCTGATGAACAACATATCTGATATTGAGTTGTTTTAAATTAATTTCACTTTCCAATAAATCAATTATTTCTTTTTTCAGTTCATTTAATTTCTTTTTTAACAGTTGAGTAATTTCAGGTTGATCTTGAATACCAACTAATTCTTTTTTCAGGTGCTCAAGAAATGTAGTATGGATTTGAAATTTCTCCATATCCCTGAGAATCTGCATGCGCAGAGTATTATGGGTGCCCTCCCAATTTTCCAGGACAATACTATCCCGCAGTAAACGGGGCAGGGGCGAAAAACTCTCAATAGCTCCATTGCCTGCTAAAACATCAATAGCATGATGGACATGTTCGACCATCCAAAAAGCAGTGATATATTTGTTTAAATTAGCCAGCAAGCGGAGAAGTAAGGCATCCTTTGAACTGGAATTTTTACTCGAATCATACTTGTCCTGCAGAGAGGTAGTGTGCATTATAGCTGCGAGCATTGCAGTATTTTCTGCTTTAATTTTTGCAAGGTTTTCCATAACCAGAGGATAATGAATGATTGGGTTCCCAAATGCATGCCGGAAGCGGCTGTAACTATGGGCTATCTGATAAGCACGGTAACTGATACCCAGGGTTGCAAAGCTATTGTATAGGCGGGATAAATGCAGAACATTGGACATGAGTGATTTAAACCCCTCCTCAACTGGCCCCATAGGGATAGCCCATGCTCCTTCAAAATCTATCTCACCTGATGCCATGGTCCGGGTGCCTATTTTTTCCTTCAAACGTCGGATAGAGTATTTATTCCGTTCACCGTTTTCTAAAATTGCAGGGACTAAAAATAGTCCCAACCCTTTTGTTCCGGAAATTACTTCATCATACCGTGCAGTAATGAGGATTAGATCAGCATCCGCATTACTGCAGAACCACTTTTCACCATATATTTCCCATTCACTGTTGGGAGCCTTTGTTGCTTTGGTAGCATTTTTACCCACATCTGAACCGCCCTGAACTTCAGTAACAAATTGCGCTCCAGTATAGTTCGTTTCAAAATTGGGGTCGGTTAACTTCTTCCAATAATTTTTCTTTTGAGGAAAATCGGGTGAATTCCGAAATACTCTAAGAATACCAGCGGTGCATGCAATGGGACAGTTATGGCCAGCTTCTCCCGCATGGCTACTCAAAAAGAAATAACATAAACTTTCAAGCAGGTTTCCTGGTTTATTAGCCAATTCCATCATACCTGACCCATAAATGATTTTTCCTGCCTCAATATAATTTGGATGGTGGACAATTTCATCTGTGAATTCCCCAATTCCGGAATATTTTTCCAGTCTGGGGAGGTTTAAGCGATAATCATTTTCGTTGACTAAGGGTTCTAATTTTCTGGCTACATTTCCCCCAAAATCATATAATTGTTTGGATAAGCTATCCGCTCTTTTGGTGTAATAATATTGAATGGAATGCTGAAAATCAGGATTTACCTGATAAATATTTTTTCTGAGTTCCCTTTTCCAATGAATTAAATCATTGCGGCCTTTTTGTGTATTATTCATAATTAAATAGTATTAAGTATTTTCTTGATTCGTTAAATTGGTTTCAATTCTAATGCATCCCGGCTCATATAGGTCGCCCACAGCGCCATGATAAGGGAGGGGATATAAGCTGCTCCGAATAGGACTTTAAAGAAGGGAGGATTCCAATAAGCCAGCAGAGCAAAAAATACCAAAAAGTTAGTTTCCCACCCCATCCAGATATTTAAATATTTAATCAACCATGAATTACCATGGGGATTTTTCAGATGCTGCTGCATCAGGAACCAGGCATACCAGCGGAAACAGAGGAATTCCAATACCAGCATAGTTCGATGCAGCCATTCTGGCGCAGGCCAGTTTTTCCACATATTAAATGGCTCCATAGGTAAGGGCCAGAGAAAGTGAATTTCACGAAACCAAAAAAAGGTATCCAAAACGATATGGGTGAGCATTCCCAAAACCAATCCCTTGCCAACTGATTTTAGGGTGGAATTATTTTTCCATTCCCCCCAAATTGCAAAAAGGAGATATATTAATATCAGGGTGAAAAAACTGTGTGAAAATGTTCTGTGCAGGATTGTTTCTGCATCATGAATGGTTATAAAAATAGACCCGATTGCAACGGCGATAACATCCAGGTCAGGTAAAATTGCGCCAAATATTATCGCTGGGAAGAGCCTTGTTTTATGAGATAGAAATCGTCGAAATTGATTTCCAAAAGCGGCGTGTAATCCAGCTTGGGGCATATTAATATATAAATCCGTCAAATGGCTGCATATATCAATTTACATATTCATTGGTTAATTGAACGAAATCATTTTTCAGGGTAGAAAATTAAAGAGTAAATTTAGCAACCTGATTAAGGTGAAAAAATATGCAGAAAAAAATCATGAATGAAAAAACCCGAAAGCAATCCTTACGGATGTTATCCTACGGGGTGTATGTCCTCTCCTCTATGAGTGAAGGTACGTATTGTGTCTCAACAGTTACTTGGGTAAGCCAGGCATCCTTTGAACCACCGCTGATATCAGTCTGCATTAAAAGGGGAAGTGCCTCCTATGAAATTGTCAAAAAGAGAGGTGAATATTTTCTTCATATATTAGGAGAAAATCAACAGGATATGGCCTCATCTTTTTTTAAACCCACCGTACTTGAGCATGGGAAATTGAATGGACATGAATTTAGATTGTATAATGAGCTGCCATTACTTAAAGAAGTTCCTGCCTATCTCCAATGTAAAGTAGTTGAGATATTAGAAAATGGAGATCATCCCCTGTTTTTAGCAGAGGTAGTTGATGCAGTAATTAATTATGATTGCAAACCGCTGGAATTAAGAAAAACAAACTGGTCTTATGGTGGCTGATCCTTCTTCGAAAATAAATGAGTTGAAAATTCATTTGGAAGCACTGTTTAATTTTGCTTCACAGGTTCCTTATAGCCAACAGCATCTTCTCCCGGCAATCCAGGCTGGAAAATCATTAATTGGAATAAAACCAGATGATCCCCCTAAAAACTTATTGAAATGGCTGGAAGGGTATGTGAAAGAATTTTCCCTGGGAAAAGAGGGAAATGTTAAAGAAATAAAGCAAAAATCTCCTGAAGTTATTGAAATAACAAAATTAGGAGAATTGGTCAATGCAAATCAGAAAACGGAAGCTTTAAAATATCTCCAATTTTTAAAACAAGTAGCAAACCAGGAATATATTGCTGAATATTTAATGGAACTGGCAACTTCAAAGTCCCCCTTTCAGCTGATGTTTTGCTGGTATATATTTAAAACGATAAGGCATACAGAGAATGAAAACCAATTTTTACTGCTTGAATTGGGAATCTCTTGTCTGATGGATGAAAATAAGAATAAAAATGCCAATCAATTTGAGCTAATCTGCTATCAAAACCAGATTCTAAATACAGCCATGATTCGGTCTGAAACTATTATTCCCAAATTGAATGAAATGGTTGAGATTGTTAAAACTGAAATATCTGAAAATGGTTATACTTTTATTCTACAGGAATTGGTTCCATTAATTTATGAAAGAAAAGAAATGGGGGTATGGACATTTTTATCTGGATTGAACATGGAAGAATTGAATCCTGAATTAATATTACGATTGGATGCGGTGAGATCAGCAGTTAGATATTCAAGCAATAAAAATGATTGGTTTATGGGAAAAATAATTAATTCTCGAATAAAAACAGTATGTTGAACCAAATAGGAAAATGGAAAATATTTCCATTAGAAACTGGCGATTTCCGTTTAGATGGTGGTGCCATGATGGGCTCTGTACCCAAGACGCTCTGGGAAAAGACAAATCCTGCAGATGAATATAACCGCATTGACCTGTCCCTGCGCTGCCTGCTATTGGATGACGGTGAAAACAGGGTATTAATAGATACAGGACTGGGAACCAAGGGAAGCGAGAAATTCAAAACGATGTTCCATATTGTCCAGCCTGAAAATCCTTTAAAGAATGCGTTGAGTAAAATCGGTTTTTCACCCAAAGATGTAACTCACGTTATTTTTTCCCATTTACACTTTGATCATGCTGGAGGGGCAACGGAACTCAATCAGGATGGGCAGCCGGTACCTGCATTTCCTAATGCGGAGTATTTTATTACCGAGTCCCAATGGAAGCAGGCCAATCAACCCAATACCAGGGACAGAGCCAGTTTTCAGCAGGCGGATTTTCTCCCATTGCAGGAAGCAGGATTGCTGCAGCTCATTCCTGAAAATACAACTATTATAAATGGGATATCCACCTATTGCGTGCATGGGCATACCTGCGGACAGCAACTCGTAAAACTAGAAGATGGTGATGAGGCTTTGATCTTTTGCAGTGATTTAATTCCTCTTAAATCTCATCTGCAAATCCCCTGGATTATGGGTTATGATCTGAATGCATTATTGACATTAGAAGAGAAAACTCAATTTCTGTCACAGGCCGGCGATGAGAACTGGTGGCTGGTGTTTGACCATGATCCTATAACATCAGCCGTTAAAATTAAGCAGGGGGAAAAATATTATGATATAGTGGATGAAGTGTTGAGGAAGTTTGACTAAAGAAGAGCAATTATTTAATCAGGGTATTACCGCATTCAATAATAGGCAATTTTATGATGCCCATGAGTATTGGGAGGAATTATGGCTGGAGTACAAATTGGATGATGCGAAATTTATTCAAGGATTAATTCAATTGGCAGTGAGTTACTTTCATTTTTTTAATAAAAATTTAAATGGCGCCAGAAGCATGATGAAGAAATGTCTCACTAAATTTGAACCATATCAAAATGAGAGAGGTATGGATATTCAGGGTTTAAAAAAGCAAATAATTACGGTACAAAACTATTTTAATGAAATTATGGATACATCAGTTATTGCGGATAGATATATTATAACACTTAAAGTATTACTTGACTAATATGACTGTTTTAGCCTGGATGGATGATTGGCAAATGAGCGCTCGCCTTGCCAAACTTTCTACAATATATTCTTATCAACTCATTTTCTGTGAAAACCTTAAAGAATTATCTGAACCTGATGCTCAAAATTTGATGATTATTGATTTGAGAAATATGCAGAAAGAAGATTTAGAACGAATTCAACATATTGGTAATGATAGCAGTATTTTCATTATAGGTTATGCTCAATTAATTAATGGTAAACAGATGAAATATTTTAAAGCGTATGGATGTGATATGGTACTAAGGCGTAATAAATTACTAAAAAATTTAGAATCAATATTGAAAAAAATAAATAATGCCAGTTGAATCCCTGAAAAAAAAGCAAATTCGCATGGAAAATATTGTTTCAAAATTGAAAAAGGAATACCCCGACTCAAAATGTTCTCTTAGATATGAGTCCTCTTTCCAATTGTTAACGGCTACAATACTGTCTGCTCAATGTACAGATGAACGAGTTAACAAGGTAACCAAGGGAATGTTCTCAAAATATCCAACTCCAAGTGATTTTGCAAATCTTCCCTTAGAAACAATCAAAAAAGAAATTTATAGTACCGGGTTTTATAATAACAAAGCAAAATCAATAAAAGCAATGGCTGAAATGCTAGTAAACTCCCTTAGTGGGGATGTGCCAAATACTTTGGATGAAATGGTGAAACTTCCTGGAGTTGGTAGAAAAACTGCCAATGTTGTATTGGGTAATATTCAGGGAATTCCGTCAATCGTAGTAGATACGCATGTTACCCGGATAACCAATCTGCTAAAATTTGTAAAGACAAAAAATGCGGTAAAAATAGAATCTGAATTATCAAAATTAATTAATAAAAATGACTGGACACTTTTCGCACATCTTCTCATTGATCATGGCCGAGCAGTATGCATTGCAAATAGACCGAAATGCAATAGTTGTGTGATATCCAATTTGTGTCCATCAAAATTAGGAGATACTTAAAATGGATCAATTATTTAATAAAGCTGAGTTTTACCTTGCATTACAGTCCTGTGGATTGGGAGTAATTGTGGGTGTTATTTTTGCCATTTTTGGCTTGAAACCTCCATCCCCAGACAATATTGCCGGCATTATGGGCATTGTTGGTATATTTTTTGGTTGGGTAATCATGGGTTATTATTTCAAGTAAATTTCTACAAACTCCCATTGGGTAAATTCATATAGAACCTGTAAATTTTATATTCTGTAAATATTTGCAGAATACAATAAAAGGGATTTTCACCAAGACCAATTCATATGCCATTTATTACCAAACAATATAAATTCTGTGCAGCGCATCGCTATTGGAATAACCGTTGGACAGAAGCGGAAAATTTTGAAAATTTTGGTGACGACATTTATTTACACGGTCATAATTACAATCTGGATATTACCATTTCTGGAGAAATAAATACTGATTCTGGGTTTATTGTAAATCTGCAAAAATTAAATAATATTGTTCAAGAAAATGTGATTTCAATAATGGATCATAGCCAAATCGAAAAGGATATTGACTGGTTTGAAAATCGTCAACCTTCTACAGAAAATATGGTGGTATTCATTTGGGAAAGGTTGGTAGGTAAAATTCCGTCACCTGCCAAACTTCATTCAATAAAGCTCCAGGAAACGCCAACCATATCAACAATTTACTACGGGTCAAAACCATAATGACTGAAAAGAATGCATCAAAAATTGAATCGCTGATTAAAGAATTACTTATCGAAATAGGGGAAGATCCAACAAGAGAAGGTTTGGTGAAAACCCCAGAACGGGTTGCAAAAGCCTGGCAATTTTTAGCAAATGGGTATAAAGAAGACTTGGGATCAATAATTAATGATGCCATATTTCGGGAAGATTATGATGAAATGGTAACGGTGAAGGATATCGATTTTTTCAGCTTATGTGAACACCATTTGCTTCCATTCTTTGGAAAGGCTCATGTCTCATATATTCCTAATGGAAAAATTATTGGACTTTCCAAAATTCCTCGAATAGTTGACATGTTTGGGCGAAGACTTCAAGTGCAGGAAAGAATGACCCAGCAAATTGCTGAAACTATTAATGATGTTTTGTCACCTAAGGGAGTTGCAGTTGTATTGGAAGGCCAACATATGTGTATGCAAATGAGAGGTGTGGAGAAACAAAATTCCTATGCCACCACCTCAGCAATGATTGGGCAATTCCGAAAGGACTCCAAAACCAGAGATGAATTCTTAAAGATAATTTCAATGAGGAAATGAGGACGGAAATTAGAAACTTGAAATTTGAAAACAATTATAATTTTGAGACTAAATGTGTACAATCTTAAATCTTATATCTTAATTCTTCAATTATGTCCTCTTATGAAGTAATCATAATAGGTGGCGGACCCGGTGGGTATGTAGCCGCCATCAGAGCAGCTCAATTAGGGAAGAAGGTGGCTGTTGTAGAAGCCAATCATTTAGGTGGAATCTGCCTTAATTGGGGCTGTATTCCCACTAAGGCTCTGTTGAAAAATGCAGAAGTATTTGAACTTGTCCAAAATGCAAAGAAGTATGGTATAGAAACAGGGAAGGTCTCGGTTAATTGGGAGAAAATGATTAAACGATCCCGGGATGTAGCGAAACGGCTTTCAAAGGGGATTGAATTCCTCATGAAAAAAAATGAGATTGATTATATTCCAGCACGAGGAAAATTGTTAGGAAGCGGAAAGGTCGAAACCACTGATGCGGATAGAAAAAAAACTGAGATTTTAGCTGACAATATCATAATTGCAACCGGGGCGCGAGCCAAATGGTTTCCGGGGATGGAGCCGGATGGCAAGCAAATAATTACCTATAAAGAAGCTATGATCCCGAAGAAACAGCCGAAATCAATGGTCATAATTGGTGCCGGAGCCATTGGTGTGGAATTTGCCCATTTTTACCATACTTTTGGAACAGAAGTTACACTCATCGAGGCTCTTCCAAATATCTTACCTGTGGAAGATTTAGACATTTCTAAAGAACTTGAAAAATTATTCAAGAAACGTAAAATGAATATTCTTACGAATACGATGGTGGACAAAATTGAAAAATTAAAGTCTAAGGTAAAAGTTCATTTAGAGAATGGTGAGATTGTTGAAGCCGAACAAGCGCTCATCGCTGTGGGTGTTAAAGGGAATATTGAAGACCTGGGACTTGAAGATTGCCGCATTGCGGTTGACAAAGGCTGGATAAAAATAAATGAATACCTGCAGACATCCCTCCCTAATGTGTATGCCATTGGAGATGTGGCCGGCCCCCCCTGGCTGGCGCATAAAGCCTCAGCAGAAGGCATCATAGCTTCAGAGCATATAGCCGGACTTAATCCCGAACCCATGAAGTATGATAATATCCCCGGCTGTACGTATTGTCATCCCGAGGTAGCCTCAGTAGGGCTCACCGAAAAAGCAGCTCTAGAAAAAGGGTACGAAGTAAAAATCGGTAATTTTCCTTTTAGGGGATTGGGAAAATCCATGGCCGTGGGAGATACAGACGGATTTGTAAAAGTAATCTATGATGCCAGATATGGTGAAATGCTGGGCTGTCACATTATTGGCGCTGAAGCCACCAATCTTATAACTGAAGCAGTAATCGCCCGTAATTTGGAAACAACCCACCATGAAGTATTAAAGACCATACATCCCCATCCAACGCTGTCTGAAGCTATAATGGAAGCCACTGCCGATGCACTGGGGGAGGGGATTCATATTTAAATGTTTGGAAATTTGAAATTTGAAAATAGAACATTAATAACAAATACCCAAAACGATAATCAATGGCAAAAAAAGAAATTAGAAAATCTCAGAATAGAAGAATTAAATAAAAAGAAAAACAGGGACAACTTGTATTGATGATTCTTGGTAGCGCCGCATTGATAGTTTTAATTGCAAACGGCATAATATATTTTAAAAACCAACCCTCTTTCTCCTGGACGAATGTTGGAATTATATTTGCATGCGTTCCAATTTCCATTGGCCTCTATAGTGGAATAAAACAAATTGATGCAGAACTTAAAAATAGAGAAGAAATTGAATCTGATAATTAATATATCACAATTTCAATTAGAATTTAATTGAACCCATTAGTAGAAATAGCACCAAGACTAATTATATTGGATAAACCAGATTCCCTCTGGGAATATCTTTCAGCTGATAATGAAATTCAATATTTTTACTTAGGTCGTCAATCCTACCAACCAGTATGGAAACTCCAAAAGCAGCTTCATGCTAAACGGGTGGCTGGCGACATCCCGGATGTGGTATTATTTGTGGAACATGATCACGTCTATACCTTTGGGAAAAATGCGGACACCAATAATTTATTAGAGTCTAAGCCAAGGAATGCAGAGGTAGTGCAAATTGACAGGGGTGGCGAAGTAACTTACCATGGTCCCGGTCAATTGGTCTGTTATCCCATTATTGATTTGCATGATTATAAAATGTCCGTTTCCTGGTATATGCGTCTGCTGGAAAATGTTGTCATAGATTGTCTGAAGTCCTATGGAATTGAATCGGGGCAAAAGGAAGGACTCACAGGTGTTTGGGTGGATGATGATAAAATTTGTGCCATGGGAGTGCGACTCTCAAAATGGGTCACCATGCATGGATTTGCACTGAATTTAAATCCGGACATGACTTATTTTGATGGGATGATTCCCTGTGGAATTTTTGAATATGGCGTTACCTCATTGGAGGATTTGGACATTCAGTTTAACAGTGATGATATCCGGATTAAAATTATGAATTCATTTAATTATTTTCTCTCAAAGGATACAAATGAAGTTTAAGGGATTTACAAAAAAACAATTATTGGAAATCTATCAGCAAATGGCATTATCCCGTTATTTGGATGATAAACAGTTAATATTACTGAAACAGGGAAAGGGCTTCTTTCATATTGGTGGGGCTGGTCATGAAGCTGCCGGCATGGCTGCCGCCCTGGCATTCAAACCTGGCTTTGATTATGCCTATCCTTATTATCGAGAGCAAGCCTTTTGCTTAGGCTGGGGTATGACCAGTAGAGAACATCTTTTGGCATTTTTAGCAAAGGAAGATGACCCAAGTTCAGGTGGGCGACAAATGCCGCAGCATTATGGGCATAAAGAATTAAAAATCGTAAGTCAGTCAAGCTCTACCGGAACCCAATTTCTCCAAGCCGTAGGAGCTGGATTTGCTCTCCAGAGAAATGGAGAAAATGGAGTTGTATATACCAGCTCCGGCGAAGGGACGTCCAGTCAGGGAGATTTTCATGAAGCCTTGAATTGGGCCAGTAGAGATAAATCGCCAGTAATTTTTCATATTGAAAATAATGGCTATGCTATATCCGTTCCTATTGAAGACCAAACTGCCGGAGGGTCAGTCTATAAAATAAGCGCTGGCTATGATAATCTGGCACGCTTTAATGTGGATGGAACTGATTTCTTTGAAACCCATCTCGCCTTTAAAAAAGCTGTAGAAAGGGCTCGTAGAGGAAAGGGACCATCCCTTATTCAATCGGATGTTGTACGCTTATTGCCACATTCTTCATCTGATGATCAGCGGAAATATCGCCCTAAAGAAGAATTAGAAGCAGATCGAAAGCGGGATCCCCTGTTGGTATTCGCAAAGACCTGTATTCTTAAAAAAATAGCAAGCCAGAATGATTTTGACCTTATAATGGAAAAAGTGAAAACTGAGGTAGATTCTGATGCTGAATGGGCTGAGGTGCAAGCTGATCCCAATCCAGAAGAAAGTATGAGTAATATTTTCGCTGAAAATAGCAAATTCAGTCAGACCGAGCCCCAACCTAATGCCTCAGAAAATATTGTACTGGTAGATGCCATTAATCATGCCTTAGATGAAGAGTTGACCCATAATGATAAAATGATGGTTTATGGCCAGGATGTTGCCGGGGGAAAGGGAGGAGTATTTACAGCTACTCGAGGACTTACTGATAAACATGGTGTTAATAGAGTATTTAATTCCCCCTTGGCAGAATCATCCATTATAGGGACCGCCATTGGTCTGGCAACTCTTGGGTACAAGCCTGTAGTTGAAATTCAGTTTGGCGATTATATCTGGTACAGCATGATGCAAATACGAAATGAGGTTGCAACCATGCGCTATCGTTCCAATGGAAAATGGAGTTGCCCCCTTGTCATGCGAGTTCCTGTTGGTGGATACATTCATGGGTCACTCTGTCACAGCCAATCTATTGATGGTTATTTCACCCATTTACCTGGAATTTATATTGCCTATCCCTCCAATGCGTCGGATGCAAAAGGATTATTGAAAATGGCCTGTCGGATGGATGATCCGGTCATGTTCATGGAACATAAAGGATTATACCGTCAGGGGTTTGCATCGTCTCCTGAACCCGATGAAAATTATCTCCTTCCATTTGGAAAGGCTCGTATTGTTCAGGAAGGCTCAGAAATAACCATTATTACCTGGGGAGCATTGGTGCAAAAATCAATTGAAGCTGCTCGTAATTCTGGACTATCCGTAGAAATAATTGACCTGCGAACTTTAAATCCCTTGGATATGGAAACTATTTTAATATCCCTCCAAAAAACGAACCGCGCCATTGTGGCTCATGAAGATAATCTCACCAATGGGTTTGGCGCTGAAATTTCCGCTAGAATAAGCGATGAAGGGTTTAAATATCTGGATGCGCCCATAAAACGGGTGGCATCAAAAGACTCTCCGGTTGCCTATGCAGAAGTGCTGGAAAATGAGCTTTTGGTACAAACCTCCTGGATTGAAACTGCCATTAAAGATTTAGCAGCATTCTAATATGACGGCATTGGCTGATTATATCATTCGCAAACAGGTGCCATTAGGTGAAAATCCAGAGTTGCCAAAATTCAGAGGAAATATTGGAATTGCCCAGGGATGGATTTCAATAGTTGCCAATTTTATTATATTTGTTTTAAAGTTAGTTTTTGGATTTATTTCCAATAGTATTGCCCTCATTGCTGATGCCTTTCATTCCCTTTCCGATATGGCCAGCAGTGGAGTGGTCGTCTTCGGGTTTAAAATGGCTTCCAAACCAGCAGACAAGGAACATCCTTTTGGACATGGAAGGGCTGAAACCATTGCGGCGCTCACCATCTCTATTCTAATTGGATTTACCGGAATTGAATTTATCAAAACTAGTATTACCCGATTTATGAATCCAAACTCCATTGAAGTCAGTTGGGCTGTAATTTTGGTGGTTTTAATTACCATTGTATTAAAGGAAGTGTTGGCGCGATTAAGTTATAATTTAGGGGATAAAATAAATTCAAGTACACTCATTGCAGATGCTATACATCACCGCAGTGATATGTGGTCTTCTGTATTGGTATTATCAGCATTTGGCGGCGCTTGGTTGGGATATCCTAAAATAGATGCCATCATGGGATTGGGTGTGGCTGGGATGATGATTCAATCCGCTTATGCAATTGCCCGCACAGCTATTGATGATCTTCTGGGCAAACCTGTGGATACAGAGACTATCAAAAATATTAAAGAATATGCCATGCAATCCCCAGAAGTATCCAATGTCCACGACATCGTAGTTCACAGTTATGGTGCACATCGATTTATTTCCCTGCATTTAGAAATTGCAGAGGGTAAAAGCCCTGAAAGTATGCATGATATTGCAGATAGTGTGGAAAAATTATTATCCCATGAAATGGAAGCAGATGTGATAACGCATGTGGATCCTGTGTCTCTGGGAGGAAAAGAAATTGCTATCATTAAGGGTATCATCTTAAAAAATCAAAAATTGTTCGACTTAGAGGAATCTATTCAGGATTTACGGATTGTAAAAAACCATCATGTGGAATCTATCCTATTCCAGGTACCAGTTCCGGTAGAATTTAACAAGCAGGAAAAATTTAGTAAAAAGTGCAGTGAGGATTTGAGTAAAAAATATCCGGATTGCAAAATTGATATCGAATTTAAATCTCAAATGAGTATGAGGTAATTATGACAGATGTTGTAATGCCCAAAATGGGTGAATCAATTACAGAAGGGACTATCCTTGAATGGAAAAAGCAGGTAGGGGATAGTATTGCCAAAGATGAGACCTTATTAGAAATTGCCACAGACAAAGTGGATTCTGAAATTCCATCACCAGCATCTGGAACGATTGTAGAAATTCTTGCTCAAGTGAATGATACTATACCCGTTGGTGATGTCATTGCAAGAATTGGATCTGCAGATGAAAAGGTGGATAATGCACCAGAAAAAACGGAAGAAATTGCTGATGAAACACAAAAGCCTCAGACTGAACCAACTGCAAAACCGGAAACAAATCAAATAGAAGCAGTCTCTACTCTTCCCACTCAAAAAGATAAAGTCAAATCATCTCAGAAGAGATTTTATTCACCATTGGTTAAATCCATAGCCAGAGAGGAAGGACTATCTCAAAGTGAACTGGATGCAATTCCCGGATCTGGCAGAGAGGGCCGCGTGAATAAATCGGACATCCTTAATTTTATTGCCAACCGAGGTAAGGAAGTAGCACCGATAATTTCCCAAGCACCATCAGTATCTCCTCCAAAACAGCCTGTTCAATTGGCTATGTCAGATGAAGTTGAGCCCATGTCACGTATGCGTAAACGAATTGCAGACCACATGGTGCAATCTTTGCAGACATCCGCTCATGTTTATACCGTAGTTGAGGCGGATGTAACCAATTTGGTACAAATTCGTGCAGAGAATAAGGAGTCATTTAAAGCCAAATCTGGAGTAAATCTAACTTATACTCCCATGCTATTGGATGCCTGTATTCGAGCCATTCAGGAATTCCCTCTAATGAATGCTTCCTTAGATGGGGATAATATCGTGCACCACCGAAATATCAATATGGGTGTGGCTGTGGCATTGCCGGATGATAATCTTATTGTCCCAGTAATTCATTCATCAGAAGAGAAAAACTTTTTAGGTTTAGCACGTTCGGTTTCTGACTTAGCGGGTAGGGCTCGAGAAAACAAGCTTACTCCGGACGAAATATTTGGCTCCACTTTCACCGTTACCAATCCCGGGGTGTTTGGCGGACTATTTGGAATGGGTATTATCAATCAGCCCAATGTGGGAATACTCTCAATAGGCTCTTTCCAAAAGCGGCCAGTAGTGAAGGAGACTGAATATGGCGATACTATTGTAGTGCGGAGTATGGTTTATCTAACCCTCAGTTATGACCATCGAATTATTGATGGCGCCTATGGTACCAAGTTTCTGGCACGGTTGGTAGAAATAATTGAACAGTATAATAATGATAGAATCAAAAATTAAACTTCAATGTTAGCTCAAACACCAATTAAAAAACGAACCCGCCCTGACTGGCTGAAAATAAAACTCATTACATCTGGAAAGTTTTTGGAAACCCGAAAACTGATTCGGGAGAATAATCTTCATACGGTCTGTGAAGAAGCAAGATGTCCTAACATTTACGATTGCTGGGGAAGACAGATCGCCACCATCATGATTTTGGGCGATACTTGTACTCGTTCCTGTGGATTTTGCTCTGTGAAGACTGGGAAGCCACTTTCGGTAGACATATTGGAGCCGATCCGTACGGGACATACGGTGAATGCTATGAATCTGCGTCATGTGGTCATAACCTCTGTAGATCGAGACGATTTGAAAAATGATTACGGAGCAGAGATTTGGGCGGAGACTATTAAACAAATTCGCCTACAATCTCCAGATTGCACCATAGAAGTATTAACGCCTGATTTTAGAAATTATCGCCCTGCATTCGAGCAGGTATTTCAGGCAAGACCGGATATTTTTTCTCATAATGTCGAATGTGTCCGGCGAATATCAAAAGGGGTGCGTCCCCAATCTGATTGGAATCGATCCCTTTCAATACTCAGGGCTTCCGTTGCATGGGGGTTGAAAACCAAAACAGGTATGATGGTGGGATTGGGCGAAAATGATTCCGAAGTTTTGGAAACTATGCAGGAATCCGCAGATTTAGGAATTGCCATATTTAACATTGGTCAATATCTACAGCCCACGCTCAATCATTTACCGGTTCAGAGATTTGTTCATCCAGATACATTTGATATGTTTAAAGAAAAAGGTCTTGCGATGGGCTTTGCAGTGGTTGAGTCAGGACCATTGGTGCGATCGTCTTACCATGCAGATGAACAAGCCCGGCGCTTAGAGCAAGCCAATTAAAAAAGAGAATTACATAGGAGATCAAAATGCAATCAATTAAAAATTTTACCACTACATTTATTATAGTAGTTTTCAGCTGTTCACAATTAATTTCAGGAGAATATAATCCATTGCAAGTACATACATTCCACTTAGATAACGGACTTACCGTATATTTAAACGAAGACCATAATACCACTTCTGTTTTTGGGGCAGTGGCAGTAAGAGGTGGTGGTAAGAGAGACCCTCAGGATGCTACGGGTATTGCCCATTATTTAGAACATTTGCTATTTAAGGGTACAGATAAAATGGGAACGGTGGATTATGAGCAGGAAAAAGTATTTTTAGACAGCATTCAGGTTAAATATGATGAGTTGGGGGCTACTACCGATGAGACAAAAAGGTTGGCTATTCAAGGTGAAATAAACCGTTTATCCGTTAAGGCGGGAGAATTTGCAATTCCAAATGAATTTGATAGACTGGTTGAGGGCATGGGTGGAGCTTGGATCAATGCTTTCACCAGTGATGATGCTATTGTGTATTTAAATAAATTCCCCGGTAATCAAATTGAAAAATGGCTGGAGGTATACAGTCATCGTTTTGTAAACCCTGTTTTTCGTTTATTTCAATCTGAGCTTGAGACTGTGTATGAGGAAAAAAACCGCGCCATGGATAATATGTTCCGGAATTTATTTGTAACTTATTTAAAACATTTTTTCAAGGAACATCCCTATGGTCAGCAAACCGTTTTGGGCTCTGTAGACCATTTAAAAAATCCATCTCTTACCAAGATGCGGGAATATTATGATACCTATTATGTTGCCAATAATATGGCGCTCATTCTCACTGGTGATATTTATCCCGATGAAATATTACCAATCATAAAAGAAAAGTTTGGTAATTGGAAATCAGGCGAAATACCAGCCCCTATCGATATTACGGAACAGTCATTTAATGGAAGAGAAAAAATAAGCCGGCGGATGACTCCCATTAAAGTAGGATTTATGGGATACCGTACGGTACCTGTTGGACATGATGATGAAGGGGCATTATCCCTTTCACTCCAGATACTGACCAATGAATCCAAGACAGGCCTAATTGATCAATTAGTTGTTGATCGAAAAATAATGGAAGCCGGTGCATTTAATATGGATTATGTTGATATGGGTGCTGCAAATTTCTATTTTCTTCCTAAATTATTTTTTCAGTCATTAACCAAAGCAGAAAATCTCGTAAGAGGTCAAATTGATAAATTAAAATCAGGAGACTTTAATGATGAATTTTTTAATGCAGTAAAATTAACCATGATCAGACAGCATGAAGAAAACATGGAAAGTATGGAAGGACGTTTATTCATTTTAGCAGATTTATTTATTAAAAATAAAACTTGGGAAGATATAATAGAATGGCCCGAAATATTAAAAAATATATCCAAAGAAGAGGTAATGGAAGTTGCCAACAAATATTTTGGTGATGATTATCTTGTTCTCCATTCTAAAATGGGATTTCCTAAAAAAACGAAACTGGAAAAACCCTCTTTTGAACCGGTAATCCCTAAGAACTCTGAAGAAAAATCTACCTTTGCTGCCAATCTTGATAATATTTCTGAGGGTGAATTAAATTTACAGTTTATCGAGTTTGATAAAGACGTACAATACAGCGATATTTCACAAAATGTTCATTTGTATTATGCCTATAATCCAATTAACAGCATTTTTTCACTCACCTTGCAATATGGAATTGGAAATTTGGATGATGCCAAGTTGGAGCAGACTTCTGAACTATTAAACTTACTGGGTACCGATAATTATACTTTCAATCAGTTTAAAGGTGAATTGCAGAAAATAGGCACTACAATATCGTTCAGTTCTGATAGGGATTATTTCAAAATTCATGTTAAAGGATTTGATGACCATTTAAATCAATCTATGGAATTCGTAAATGATTTTATCTCAAATGTTAAGGGGGATGATGTTAAAATTAAAAAGCTGGTGGATTCAGCAAAATCAGGTAGAAAAATAGAGAAAAGAGAGCCCTCCACTGTTGGTAGGGCACTTCGTGATTTTGTAGCCTACGGTGAACAATCTCGTTTTTTACGCCGAATGACCGTTAGGGAAATTAAAAACACAAAATCGATTGATTATATTCAGGCTTTTCAAAACGCACTAAAATATGAACTGGATATATTTTACACCGGCAGATTAAGTTTTGATTCCGTTTCTGCTTCAATTATAAAAAGTATTCCCCTATCTGATAATCCCATAGATTCTCAGTCTCCCAATGATTTAGAAGTAGATAATTGGGATGAAGATACTGTCTTTTTAGTGAAGGATAAAAAAGTAGTACAAAGTCAGATTTATTTTTTAGTTAATGGAAATCCGGTTGTAGAAAGTGACAGACCTAAAAGCAATGCTTATAATAAATATTTTGGACGGGGCATGAGTAGTATCATTTTTCAGGAAATTAGAGAATTCCGTTCACTTGCATATTCGGCTGGGGGCAGGTATAGAACCAACTTTTATAATAATAAAAAGGGGTATTTTTCCGGGTATGTTGGCTGTCAGGCGGATAAATCACTGGAAGCTATTTCCGTTTTTAAAGACCTCGTCTTAAATATGCCGGAAAAACCAGAACGGTTGGAGCAAATAAAATCAGGGCTTATTAAGAGTATCAATGCCAATCGCCCCAGTTTCAGGAGTTTTCCATCCCGGGTATCCAATTGGATCAAGCAGGGCTAGAGGGATGATCCACGGAAAGAACAGGTGAGTTTTTATGAGAATATGTCCTTTGATGATATTGTTAATTTCCAGAAGGATAATATCGCAGGGAGACCCATGGTTATCACCTTGCTAACGGACACCAAACAAGTAAATTCAGTAGAACTTAGTCAATTTGGGAAGGTGATTAAGTTGAAGAAAAAGGATATATTGAATTAACTGAAAATACGATGGAAAAATAAAAGCCCTCGATGTTTTGAGGGCTTTTTTATAATCAATAGAATTTTTAACAAATATTGATAGAAACCGTTTCAATGGTTCATAAGGTTTGTTCCTTTGGTTAGGCCACGATTTTAAAATCGTGGGTTGTTCAATTTTTTTAATTCAATAAACCATTTTAATGGTTTAGAAGAGGATACTATTACAATTTACCTATGGCAAAATAAAGTCAATATCAATATTTTCTAACTGGTCAAAGAAATAATTCCACATGAATTCAATTCCCCAATTACCGTCATTTGATTCAGCGGTACGATAAAAGATTAAGGAAAAATCATAAGACTCTCTAAAATCGTTGTCAGTAATACCCAATCCATAACTGCTGATGGGATGATTAAAATCAAATTTATTTCCTATGACAGCCACGTCATAAAATAAAAATAGGGGAGTTTTTATGGGGGTAGGAAAGTTGAAGTAATGATATTCAAATTTGGCCAATAGCATCTGATTGCCAGAGAACTTTTTGGTGTCCATATATTCAAAGCCTCTTACAGATCCTTCGCCTCCTACATAGAATAGTTTTTGAACTGGTAGCTGCTTTTTACTGAAGCCTCCCATTAATCTGAATGTTAATGCATCATTTAAGGATAGAGTCCGAATTATTGAATAATTAAAGGTTAATCTTTCATAAGAGAAATCACTGCCGATAGCCTTATCTGCATACTCATAGCCAATATCAAATCTATAGGGGTTTTCAATATTTACTATTGAAACTGTTTTAAGTAATCCCTCAATATTAATTACTCGCTCTTCATTTTCATCATCAATGTCATAGCGGGTACTATCAATTAAAAAACGATATGCATGTGATCCAGGGGGAAGGGAAATGGTAATGTTATAGGAATATTCTATGGTGAATAAGGAATCTCCTTGCAGATCAGTTGAATCTGTTGAATTAGTAAAAGAATAGGTTACTATTCCTCCCAACATTTTTCTAGTTTCTGTAGAGTCTTTCAAATTCATTTCGTATTGATTGGCAGACCAACCCTTAGATTCAGCTATTAGATAAACATTAGGTGCTTCAATATTTTCAAATGATTGAATTGTATCAGTAAGTGTGAGAGTATAGGTAAACTCCTTATTCATTTTCCTATTGAGTTGATTTATAGTTAATCCTGTTTGAATTATTACATGTCTACCATCTTCAAAGGGGGTGGGTGCGGTATGAAAGTTATCACGATTATCCAAATCCCTCTTTTTAAAGAGTTTGTTTTTATAATTTAGCAAGGTGGGTAAATATTTCTGATTGGTATGACTGTATTTTGTGAGTAAAGTAAGGTTATCATTAAAACGATGTGTATAATCTATAGAATATCCTTTTTTATAAAAATAATCTTTATAATCTTTACCATAAAAAATGGAAGATAAACTATTGAAAAGATCCCCTCGCAGCCAGTGATCATTGGTTGAAATTTCATCAAGATATGTAATTTTCAATTTCTGGGTTTTCTTTCCCCAGGGATGGCGTATAAATGAGACATATTGATGTATTTGTTTTAAAGAAAAACTATAAGTGGGTGCATATTCAATGTTAAATGCAATAGGTTTTAATTTCGTTAATGAAAAATAAGGACCAGTTACTAACCCCGAAACTCTTGTATGGATGATGGAAGGTCCAATTGGGTATAGATATGAAGATAGTCTAAAATTTTTGTAATCGTAATATTGTTGAATATATTTCTTGAAAAATGATTGTACCTCCTTTTGGGTATCACCAGGTTTCATAT